>ENA-UOOH01000145-UOOH01000145.1-fermentation-metagenome-genome-assembly--contig:-NODE-145-length-84152-cov-7.475986_pt1 | contig 84152 bp, 68 predicted proteins | sample MGYA00245778_ERZ724025 | MGnify/ENA primary metagenome ERZ724025 (study PRJEB28704, sample SAMN03018313) | fermentation metagenome | biome: anthropogenic terrestrial biome; feature: soil; material... | reverse complement strand
ACAGGTTATGGCAACTGGTATTATTGCCAAAGTCAAGAGGTTGCTGAAGATATGATGAACTATTATTGGGGTGAAACTCAAAGTGGTGACGAATATATCGCTGGCATTAATGCTACCTATGCTGCTGACAATACCACTGTTAGTGAAATCGATTGCTTAATGGCTTGGGGAGGTTCTGACGGTTATTATAGTCTTACTACCTTTGGTTTCAAGAATTTTGGAACTGCCAATAATAACGACTATAATGCTGCTATTACTGCTGCCTTTGCTGCTTAACCATCTTCTTAATTAACAAACTAGGCTGTGACTTGTCACAGCCTTTTTTCTTGATTAATTATTGTAGCTGTTGTTATCTTTAATAGCTTTCGTTAAAATAGAAAGACACTAAAATGAAAAAGAAAACATATAAAATTATTCAGTATGTCTTGATGGGCCTGATTGTCGCTAACTTTATTGGCTTTGGAGTTGAACTAGCAGTTTCTGGAGTTATGAATACCTGGGCTTCTTTATGTCTTTCTATAGGCATTATCAGCATCTTCCTGTTTGTTATTCTTTCTTTAATGTATGGGGCTGTTAAAGTAGATCCTAAAGAGAAGCCTTCCTGTAAAAACTGTAAAACTTGTGGAACCCCTAATGATTTAGATGCTCTTTATTGCAAGCACTGCGGGAAGAAATTCTAAGATAAATTCACTAATTAAAAATCGGTTATTAGGAATCAAATCCTAATAACCGATTTTAATTATTTGACTAAATCGCTTTTTAAGAGGATGGCGGTATAGTTATCTTTGCTGAAAAGAATCTTCTCATAGATTTCAGCTAATTCTTCAGGCGTCTCTTTCCTATTGTCGAAGAGCCATCCAAAGGTTACCAAGGTGAAGGAACCGTTGAAGACAAGACACCGATAATAGTCTTCAGGATTGTTTTCTTTGTCGAACGCTTTTAGGCAGGCTTTTTGTAGTTCCATAATAAAGAAGCCAAGCAGGTTATTCTTATAGAACAAACTAAAGTCATCTTTTCTTTTTTCAACAGTAGTAAAGGCTGCCTTGTAGAATTCTTTAACAGTCATTAATGAAGTTACATTGCTTATTTCATCAGCAAAAGGTGTAATGATGCCATCGAAATAATACTTAATAACATCATCTTTGTCTTTGAAGTTACGATAGAAGGAGATACGGCTGACTTTAGCGTTTTCTGATATTTCAGAGATGGAAATTTTAGAATAAGGCTTATCTTTCATCAATTTAAGGAGAGCATTAGCGATCTCTTTTTTAACGGGATGCTTTCTATTAGTTTTCATTTTTTTATTTTTGTTTATCTTGCTGTGTTCTTATGTAATCAATAACGTACATAGGTCGGTTTCGGGTATTTATTAAGATGTTGTGCTCATATAAGCCATTAATGCCAACAAAGGTAATAACAACGCTGGCTGCTAAGAAGACAAAGGAAATAATCATAAAGACAGTAATTGCACTATAAGCAGGCATCACTTGGCATAATCCTAAGATATAGCAGATTAATAGAGCTAAGGAAGATAAGAAGAAGATAATTGAGGTGATTACTCCAAACTTACTAGCCAAGAACAAAGGGCGGGAAGTAGCAACTGAGATATTATCGAGGGCATAAGTTACTAATTTGTCAGTATTAAAGTTTGTTTTACCGGCTACACGTTTTCCTCTGACGTAATCAACTTCACAGGATTTAAAGCCCACCAACGGTATAGTAGGCATAAATAGACGATCTGTTTCACTCATCTTATTAATCTCATCAACAGCTCTCTTTGATAATCCTCTATAGGCATTTACATTAGAAGGAATAGCTTCTTTCTTCTCTAGCTTATTGATAACCTTATAGAACATACCAGCCGTGGTTCTTTTCAACCAAGAATCATTCTTTCTGTCACCTCGATGAGGATTAACTATTTCATATCCTTCGGTAAACTTATCGCAGATGTCCTTAATAAGACTGACAGGATCTTGTAAGTCGCAATCCATAGTGATGACATAATCGCTCTTGTTCTGTTTGAAGGCAGCAAAGATACCAGGATTCTGACCGAAATTCTTTGAAAAAGAAATGATGGTGACATCATTTCTCTTTTCATAGATGTCGTTCATGACTTTAGCGGTGTTATCAGTTGAACCATCATTAACCATGATGAAATCAAAAGCATAATCTTTAATGCTCTTAATGATTGGATCAACGGCTTTAAAATAAATAGGAAGTGTTTCCTGCTCATTTTTGCAGGCTAATATTATTGAGACTGTTTTCATTTCTACCCCTCACGCGTTTGCTTTCGCCCTTATATTGTACCCTTTTTCATTTGGAATTTTTAGACTTTCCATCTTTGATATTTCAAAACGTTGATATAAGCATAAAAAATTACTTAAAAGAATAAATATGAATAAAATATCTCTAGCAAATAGCCTTGTATCTTGACCTTGCTATGTGGTATATTATTTCTCGCCTAAATACGATTTTCCTTGTATTTAGTTGCTGGGAGGCATAAAAATTATGAAAAAGGGAATCCATCCGAAGTACTATCGTTGTAAGGTTACCTGCATGACTTGCGGAAATACCTTTGAGACCGGCTCTACTTTACCGGAAATCAAGGTTGATACTTGCTCTAACTGCCATTCTTTCTATACTGGTAAACTTTCTTTTGCTGCTGATACTGGCCGTGTTGCTAAGTTCCGTAAGAAGGCTGCTGCTGTCGAAGCCAAAGCTAATGAAGCTAAGACTGTTGAAGCTGCTAAGCCCGAAACTAAGTAGTTTATCAACAAACATTTAAGAAAATAACTGCCTGAAAAAGGCAGTTTTTATTTTTTGCTTTTTAAGAAAAATAAAAAACGTTTACGCTGATTTAACACTTGATTTTCTAGTGAATAGCAACTACTATATTGTTAGAGAAATGAATAATTTCTCGGAGGGTAAAATTTATCTTCGTCGTGTTGTGCATTAAATAGATATTAAAAAGTGGAATTGGAACCGCGCTTACCTCCAGCGCGGTTTTTTGTTGGTATTATATGAATGAATTCTTAAAAAAGGTAGAATAATAGGTATGAATGAGGAAAATAATCAAGTTCATCTCGATTTTCTTTCTCTCTTAAAGCAATCAAAGGAAATGCTTTCAGAGAAGTCTTTGGACACTTTTATTTCTTTGGATAAAAGCAGTTTAAGCAATCTTCTCTCTGGCAGAAGGCTTCTTTTGAATGTTTCCTTTAAAGATTGGTTTGCTCCTGTTTTTGTTGAGGATAAAAACAATCATCTTTTCTACCCTTTCTTTTTTTTGAAGACTAAGACAAGAAGAGAAAAGAATGGTGTTTTTCTTTCTAAAGAGGACTTTTTACCTGTTTTTAATTCAGTAGCTTTAAATTTCTTAGGATCTTTAGGATTGGATGTCAGTGACTTTAGTAGAATCAATGATTTAAATTCTTATCTCCTTTCTTTTTCTTCAGCTATTGAAGTGGCTAAAGTTTCTTCTTTGACTGGTCTTTGTTCTTCCTTAGCTTTCTATGATGAAGAGAAACTAATGAATAATGCTCCTTTTGAACTGGCTCTTTCTTCTTTGAATTCTTCTCCTATTGATAAGAAATTTCAAGGTATGTTCTTTGATTCCAATAATCAGATGACTAAAGGAAACAACGGAAAAGAATATTTCTTTAGTGACTATAGGAAAGCCTTAGAGGTTTTGGAATCTCCACTTAGTTCTGTTAAGGTGATCTGCCAGAATGAAACCATAGTGTCTGATTTTACTAGATTTGCTATCACTAACATTCTTCCTCGTTCTGAGACAATCCTTTTAGTTGTCAATGATGAGAAAGAAAAGAAGAAATGTCTCAGTGTTCTTTCGAAGAAGGAACTATCGGCCTTTTCAATTGATGGAACTGAAATTACCCCTACTGGTTTTGAGGACTATTTTAGAGAACGTCATTATTTTCCTTTAACCTTGGATGAAAGAAAAAGATTTTGGAATTTCAGAGAGAATACTTCTAAATATGTAAGCTTCTACCGCAAGAAAGAAGAGTGTTTTGATTATCCTAATATGAACATAGATGCCGATATTATTAATATTCTCTTGGATGGTAAGGAAGGCAATCATTTAGCTTTGGATATTACTGATTATTCTGAAGCCGACTATAAAAGCGATGTCTCTTTTATTAAGTCTCTGATTACCTTGTCTTCAGTAAGGGATTCTTATATCAGCGATCACATCTTCTTTGGTTTGTCGGTATCAGGAAAGAAAGATAATTATGATGCTCTTCAAAAGATCGTTGCTAAGATTTCGTCTGCTATCACTGAATTCCAGAAAGAAATCATTGATGTTAACACGATTGAAGATAGTCCAATAGATTCCTTTGCTGATTTTGATGAATATGGTAAAGAGTTAACGGTTTTAAGCGGATATAATGGATTCCCTAAGAAATATTTTAAAATCAATAATCTCGAAACTGAAAGCCATAGCCTTTCTGATTTAAAGACTCTTTATCAGTCTATTTCCTCAACTAGGCTTTTAATTGGTAACCTTTGTGTTGATTCAATTTACTTAGCTGATATTAGGGGTCTTCTTAATGACTATAACAATAAGAAGTTTTTAATAAGAAGAAAAACTAAGAAAATTCTTATTTCTTATATGAAGGTCAAGAAGAATCCTGATGTTAAGACCTTAACTAGAATTCTTAACACTTATATAAGCAGTGTTGAGAGGCTCAAGCAGGTTCTCCCTGAATATCAGGAAATCTATGGCGATAGTGTTACTACGATGAATGGAGTAGTTGAGATAGAGACTAATGTAAAGTTTATAAAGCAGTTTAATCAGATTTCTCAGTCTAAGCCGTATTTTAATCTTGATAACAGTTTTATTAAGAAGTGTTTTAAAGACAATTCATTTAAGCAGAACGCTTTTGATCAGTACCAGTCTTTAGAGAAGAAAGAAGGTAAAATAAAAGCCCTGATTAATTCCTATATTGGTTTCTTTCTTGATGATGAGAAACCTTATTTTACTTTACCCTTTGAAGAAGTCTTAACAGTAATTAAAAGAAAGAGCAATGGTACTTATCAGCAATTCAATGAGTACGCCTTGTTTAAAGAGAAAGCTCAGTCAGCTTCAGTCCTTTTAAATCTTACTATTAGAAAATATCAAAAAGAAAAGAAGAAACTAACTACTTTTGCTGATGACTATATTGATTCCTTATTCTTAGCCTTCCATGAAAGAGGAGAGAAGATTTTCCACCCCTTTGAAGATTCTTATCATGAGGCTGAAGTTAAGTACTTCTCGGGATTATTCGAATTTGATAAATTAGATGATCGTCTTCACTATGATAGAACAGCTAAATTACTGACTAGTATCCGGCAAACCGGTGTTTTCTTTGATGATTATCAGACTACTGAACTTAAATCAAAAACGAAATCATTGGATTATGATAATTGGACAACTCTTATTGGCTTATATGGATATGTCTATCCAATCACTGTTTTAACCAAATCAGAGATGGGAGTCTTTACTAAGAATAGTTTTGATAATGTCTTTGTCTTTAATTCCTCGAAATTATCTCAGGCTTCTTTAACTACTGCTATCAATATCGGTAAAAGAATTATGTTTGTTGATTCTATTACGGAATCAGATTCCAGGACTTTCGGCTATCATTCTTATTCCTTGAATCATGAAAGCCTATATAATCATTTCTTCCATTTTGAAAGTTTGACCAAAGTATTCGTGAATCTAATTAAAAGTGAAGCAGCAAAGCATCTTTTTAAAGTTGATACCTCTGATCCCGTATTTCCTTTTATGTTAGTTAATTCCAAAGGAAAAAGAATAGCTTTCCTTCCTGATATCCTTATACCAGAAGAATTAAAGAAGGATACGGTTACCACTCTTAGAGGATTCTTAATGAAGAATTATGGCATCCCGCTTTTAATTATCGATACTTATGAATTTATGTTCGCTCCTAGCAAGACCTTTGTTTCAGCAATGAAGATATATGGTGCCGCTAAGAAGAAGAGCAAGACTGAAGAATTGAGCTTCTACCGGGCTGCTGATTTGTTCCCTGCTAAAAGCACAACTGATCTTTATTTAGAAGAAATAGCTAAGATTAAAGCTAGTTTCAGAACCTGTTTAAGTCACAATGAATTCTATGACTTGATCAATCATCATCAGTATGAGGATGCTTTCTATGGTGTCCAGCCAATAAGAAAAAGTATTGCTGATAGAATCACTAATCAAGGATTCCAGAAATGGCTAGATTATCAAGTCAATTCTATTGGTCTTATTATTAACAAAGATGGTTTCTATATGGATGTCTCCTTAGAAAAAATTGATTTCAAAAAATCGGATAAATCCATCCGTATTATGGAGGAAATATCCGAAATCGAATTAATGCAAGGTATCAAAGCCTTTGTCTTCTCTTTCGACTTCTTTGAAGAAGAGGAATTAAGAAGCATCATGTCGGCTTTAGTAGGATACGATGCTAACGATCCTGAATTCAGCCTTCATTTCGATGATGTCATCGAAATGATGCTGAACCACAGGATTTTAAAGCGTCTTGGAGGCAAGCTTTCTTTAAGGCTGGATTAAAGCTTCTTAACCCAAAGGCCATGAAGGTTGCAATATTCGTAAGCCTCAATAACCTTTTCGCCAGCAGCTAAATTGAATTCAGCAATCGGTTTGCCAGTAGGATCAAGCTTCTTCATATCATTCTTCTTGTTGGTGACTAAGCAGATAAAGACAATATGATGTTCAGCAGTCATCGGATGTAAGACAGAGCCGACAGTAACAGTGACTTTGTTTCCTTCAACGGCAATCACCGGAACATGTTTTTCTAAAGCGGCATCGGTTGAATTAGCCTTGAGTTCGACATAGTCTTCTCCCTTACCATTTAAAGACATAACGACTTCATTAGTGGTCTTGTTTTTGTAAAAATTAACTTTCATAAATTTGTTAACTCCTTGCTTGAATTATACCATGTTTCTTGGTTAAGTGCTAAATAACGCTTTAAAAAAGCCTCCCTATTAGGAGGCTAGTGTTTATCTGAAGTAGTCACGGAAATCGAATTCGTATTTGTCCATGCAGGCTTTTATGATATCGTAGATATTCCAAAATATTCCGATACCTACGACAGTATAAGCTAACTTAACTAAAGCAAATTTCCAGGCTTTCTTAAATGATTTAGCATAATAGAATTTATCAATACCAAGCCATCCTAAGAAAATAAGGATTATAACGAGCCACGGATCGACTTTCTTTTCGGCTATTCCATATTCTTCTTTTTCCATGATATTATTGCCGTCCTTTAAGTAAGATAATTATAACGGAATATCATTCATTATGAAAGACTGTTTTTAGTTAAAGAGTAGGTAAAGGGCCTAATTATATCTTCTTCTCACAAAGCTTTTTGATTTTATACCTATATTAATACTATAATTGTTTACGACAGGGGAGGAATTACTCATGGTCAAAATCTTTAACTTTGAACGGAACACCAAAGAATTCAGTGCTAATACATATGTTGTTGGCAAAATCGGCAACAGTTGCTTAGTAGTGGATTTAGGCTCCACCGATGATGAAGTTTATGACTATATTGATACTCACTACAGTAAAGTAGCTGGTATCCTTCTTACCCATGCCCATTTTGATCATATTAGAGGAATTCCGGCTTTATTAAAACACTTTAAAGATAATATCCCTATCTATCTCAATTCTGCTGATTGGCCTCTTCTTTCTGATTCAAGTCTTAACTCCTGTGCCTTAACAGGTGAGAAGGTTAAGATTAATATCAATCCTATCGATATTAAGGATGGTGAGGAATTATCTATTTCTAACTATAAAGTTAAAGTAATAGCTACTCCTTTTCATACTGAAGGCAGTGTCTGTTATCTTTTTAGTGATGACAATGCTATCTTTACTGGCGATACTTTGTTTAAGGGTGCTATAGGAAGAATAGATCAGCCTACTAGCGATCCTAATAAAGTTGATTCATCTTTAAGAAAGCTTCTTACTTTAAGAAAGACGTTAGTAGTTTATCCAGGACATGGTCCCATCACTAGACTAGATAATGAAGAGAAGACTAATCCTTTCTTAATTAATTTAAAGAAGTAGACATCATTCAGTCAAACGAAAAGAGAGGTGTTAGCCTCTCTTTTTTTAGTCTTTTCTGATGAAGTTAGTTGAGATTTTCTTTTCTTTCTTAGGAAGACCGTATTTTTTCTTGCCTAAGGCGATAGCTTTCATTAAGAAGACCATATTGTTAGCTAAGGTTCTCATCATCTGAAGACCTTCTAAGTCTTCATTAGCTTCTCCTTCTTTTCCTCCGTGGATGCCGTTCCAGTATTGACCAGAAGCTATCGGCATTCCTGAGATTCCAAAGAATTTGTTTAGTTCATCATAGGTGGTAGTTAATCCACCGCGTCTAGCGGCACCGATTGAGGCTCCGACTTTCATAGTCTTATCAAAAGGAGTGGAGACAAACAATCTTTGCAGGAAGGAAACTAAAGCACCATTGGCTTGTGCAAAGTAGACTGGACTTGCTACTACAAGGCCATCAGCTTTTTCAAATTCTTTAGCTACCTCATTAACGGAATCATTGAGGATACAATAACCTAAGGTATGGCATTTGCCACAGTCTAGGCAGCTTCTAATGGCTTCATTTCCGATATTAAAGACTTGATAATCAACGTCTTCTTTTTTGAAGACTTTAATCATTTCATTAATAGCGATAGCGGTATTGCCGTTTTGATGAGGGGAGCTGTTAATAATGATTACTTTCATTTACTTAGTTTCTTTTCCATCTATGAGTTCAGTCAGGAACTTAATTTCGTCTTCTTTCTTTAGACGAGGGAATAAAGGAGATAAGGTATTGATCTTGATGTTAGATAGCTTTCCGATAGTATTGACTGAAGGTAAGGTTCTTAAATCAGCAGGAACATTCTCCTGATCTAAGGCTTCGATAGTCTTGCTAGGCATGACTGGAATTAAAAGAATAGAACCGATTCTGATTAATTCACTAGCTGCATAGAGTGATTCTTTTAAGAGAACCTGATTATTGTTCTTCGCCTGTGTCCAAGGGGCAATAGCATCAAAATATTTGTTTCCTAAGTCTAATAGTTCCATGGCTTTACCGGCACCATTAGTGATATCAAACTTATCCATATAAGCTTTATATTCAACAATCTTTGCTTTAGCATCTTCAAAAAGCTTCTTAGTTAAATCACTTGTCGGCTCAGCATATTCAGGTATTACACCATTAAAGTAACGGTTAACCATTGAAAGAGTTCTGTTGACTAAGTTTCCATAGTTGTTAGCTAAATCAGCGTTAAGACGATCAACAAACTGAATTGGAGTAAAGGCGCCATCATCGCCAAACTGAACTTCTCTGACAAGATAGTATCTAAGACTATCGACTCCATATCTTTCAATCAGTGGATAAGGAGAAGGGGCATTACCTAATGACTTAGAGAGTTTGACTCCTGATTTGGTTAAGAGTAAGCCGTGAACAATAATCTGATCAGGTAATCTAAGACCTAACGCCATTAAGAGAATCGGCCAGTAGATAGTATGGAATCTATTGATATCTCTTCCTGCTAACTGAAGTATCTCAGTATCTTTGCCCCAATACTCTTTCATTAAGTGGTCATCATCGCTTAAGTATCCTAAAGCGGAGATATAGTTTAAAAGAGCATCAATCCAGACATAGATGATGTGTTTGGGATTCTCATCAATCGGAATACCCCATTTGAATGAGGTTCTAGTAATGCAAAGATCATCAAGACCAGGCTTGATGAAGGTATTGATCATTTCGTTTAGCTTATCCTTGGCACAGAAGTTAGGATGCGTTTCATAGTACTTTAAAAGATCAGGAACGAACTTCTTGACGTTTAAGAAGTAAGCCTCTTCAGTTTCATAGTGGACAGGACGATGGCAATCTGGGCAAAGATGCTCAGGCCCTACCTGTTCATCAGTAAAGAAGGATTCGCAGGGAGTGCAGTACCAGCCTTTATATTCGCCTAAATAAATATCGCCTTTGTTTAAAAGAAGCGTAAAGACTTTCTTAACACAGGCTACATGATAATCATCAGTAGTACGAACATAGAAATCGTAGGAGATGTTCATTGCCTTCCAGACTTCCTTAAAGGAATCGGCAATTTTATCGACATAAGCTTTAGGCTCCATACCGGCAGCTTCAGCTTTCTTTTCAATCTTCTGACCGTGTTCATCTGATCCAGTCATGAATCTTACCTGATAGCCATCTAATCTTTTATATCTGGCGATGGTATCAGCACAGGTGCAGCAGTAAGTATGTCCAATATGGATGTTGCCGCTAGCGTAATAAATAGGTGTAGTGATATAGAAATATTTCTTTTTTTGTTCTGCCATGTATGTTTAGCTCCTAAATCTTTAATATTATATAGTTTTCTATTAAGAAACACGAATAAAGAAACAAGAAAGAAGGAATTATTAATGTTTAATTTGTTAACCTGGTTCTAGGTATTCACATTCTTTTTGATTTTTAACTAAACCAAAGATTTGACTAGCACTACAAGATGAACTTTTTAACTATCTTAAAAGAAAAACTCTTTTAGGGTTAAAAAAGGAGTTTGGGGAGTGTATAATATATTTCCGTATGAATATCTTGTTCTTTCTAACTCCAAAAAGCCAAGTGGCTTATGTAATGGAGGATTTTACCTTAAGACAAGTGGCGGAAAAGCTTACTTTTCATCACTACACCGCTATTCCTATCCTTTCTAAGGACGGGAAATATATTGGCACCATCTCCGAAGGAGATTTGTTCCGATATATTAAGGATCATGACCAACTGAACTACCGTTCGGCTGAAAACACACCGATTTTAGATGTGCCTATTGAGCGTGATGTTGAGACAATTAGGTTCGATGCGAAGATGGATGACTTGTATCATATGGCTTTGAATCAGAACTTTGTTCCGGTCATAGATGATAATGGGATTTTTATTGGTATTGTGACGAGAAGTGCAATTATGGGATATTTCTGTAAGCCAAAAGAAGATAGTAAAAGCAAGTAACAATTAAACAAAGGAGAAGCTGATTATGGAAAAATATATATTCGTAACAGGCGGTGTCATTTCCGGCTTAGGGAAAGGCATCACTGCCGCTTCTTTAGGACGTCTATTAAAGGCTCGTGGCTATAAAGTCACGATGCAGAAGTTTGATCCTTATCTAAACGTTGATCCAGGCACCATGTCTCCTATTCAGCATGGCGAGGTCTTTGTTACCGATGATGGCACTGAAACCGATTTGGATTTAGGCCATTATGAAAGATTTATCGATGAAAACCTTGATAAGAACTCTAATGTCACTACTGGCAAGATCTATGAAGCGGTCTTAGCTAAGGAAAGACACGGCGACTATGGCGGAGGTACCTGCCAGGTTATTCCTCATGTCACTAATGAAATCAAATCTAAGTTCCATCGTAACTTCAAAGTTGATGAAACTGAGATTACTATTATTGAAATCGGTGGCACTATTGGTGATATCGAATCTCAGCCTTTCTTTGAATCAATCAGACAATTCAAGCATGAAGTAGGAGCTGATAATGTTTGTATCATCATGGTTTCTTTGATTCCTTATCTTAGAGCCTCTTGTGAATTAAAGACCAAGCCTACTCAGATGGCTGTAAAGACTTTACAGTCAATGGGTTTACAGCCTGATATTATTGTCTGCCGTTCTGAATATGATATTCCTAAGAGTGTTACTGATAAGATCTCCTTATTCTGCAACGTTCCTCCGAACCATGTTCTTCCTAACCTTGACTGTGAGACAGTTTATGAGCTTCCTCTTATGTTAGATAAGGAATGCTTTGCCCAGGCTGTTGGAGAAGTCTTGCATCTTCCAATGCCTGAACCTGACTTAGTTGGTTGGACCAAGATGGTTGATAAGATCAAGAAGTCTAAAGAAGTCGTTAAAGTTGCTCTGGTTGGAAAATACACTGCTTTACATGATGCTTATATTTCAGTTAATGAAGCTTTAAAAGCAGCTGGCTGGTTTTATAATAAGAAGGTCGAGATTACTTGGATTGAATCTGAGGAAGTCACTGATAAGACCGCTCCTACTTTATTAGGAGATGTTGATGGTATCTTAGTTCCTGGTGGATTTGGCAGCCGTGGCATTGCTGGCATGATTGCTGCTATAAAATATGCAAGAGTCAACAAAGTTCCGTTCTTAGGACTCTGCTTAGGACTTCAGACAGCCATTATTGAATTCGCTCGTGATGTCTTAGGATTCTCGGATGCTGATTCAGCAGAATTTAATCCTTCTAGCATGCATCAGGTCATTCATCTTATGCCAGAACAGAATGGTGTTGTTAACTTAGGTGGAACCATGAGATTAGGTTCTTATCCATGTGTCCTTGATCCTACTTCCAAGTCCTTTGCCTTATATGGGACTAAAAACATAACTGAAAGACACCGTCATCGTTATGAAGTAAATAACGATTACCGTGATGCCTTTGTTTCTCACGGCTTATATCCTGTTGGTTTCTCACCGGATAACAGAATCGTTGAGATGATTGAAATTCCTTCCCATCCTTTCTTCATTGGTACTCAGGCTCATCCGGAATTTAAGTCACGTCCTGATAGACCGCACCCTCTCTTTAGAGGTTTCATCGATGCCGCCATCAAGCATAAAAAAGATAGAAAAACAGATAAGTAAAAAAATATAGGCAACCAATTGGCTGCCTATTTTTATGTCTGACTATCTATTTACTTAGCTAGTTTAACTAATGGTTTATTAGGACTTAAGAGTAAATCTAATTCAGCTGGAGTTCGATAATTCAAAAGAATGTTATAGAAGTATTTATACGCAGGAATATCTTTGTCATTGTAGGCTAAGTGAGCTTGCTGAATTGCTATATTAAGAACATCCTGATCTAAATCAAGAGGTATCTCATTTGAAAGCAAGAACTGCTTGGTTTTATCTGGCATCTTGGTCAAAGTATTGATTGGCTTTTCTGCAGGCTTAGAAAATGCTTTCATGATTAATGTAGCATTTATCATATCATTCTTGTAATTTCGATAATAAGCGGCAACATAAAGATAATAACGATAGAAATCTTCAGGATTATAAAGAAAGCGATGAGCTTTATCTATATCCATCGTAAAGGAAATCCAATTCCCATTAAACATATCCATATCAGCCTGTAAGAAGCAAAGATCAGGAGAAACTGGATCATATTCAGCAGCCTCTTTTAAGGCGTTCTGAGATTCCTCTTTCTTACCTAAAAAGTAATAAGCCTGTCCTTTTAAAGTGAGTAAGGAAACATAATCAAACGGCAATTCAACCACATTCTTAGCCGGGAAAAGTGTTTGAGCAATGGCATATTGCATGGCAGAAAAACAATATCTAAAAGTTGTATCAGAATTAGAAACAGCCTGTGCTTCTTTAAAAGAAGCATTGACCTGACTTTCTAAATCAGAAATTATTGACAAGGCTTTATCATAGTTTTTCTTATCAATAAAGGTTTTTGCTAGCATGAGATTCTTATTATATTTCTCAGTAGAACGACTCTGAATATAGCGGGAAAGATATCCAGCGGTTTTAGGGTCACAGTTTTTGATAATATCCGTTAGCATGTTAGTTATTTTGAAATCCAGCTGTTTAGAATAAGGGCGTAAAGAAAACTCATCAACTGCTAAGAATAGCGTGTCAATGTCCTTCTTCTTATCCCCAGTTAAACGGCCTTTAATGACCTTTAAATCTTCTTCAAGACTCATGTTCTTTTTCCTATTGTCATTAGAAAATAAACCATTTACTTTATAAATGCAATCGATAAATGAAAAAGCAACAATAGTTTTTTGATAATTATTTAAAAGAAAAGCAAAATAAATTTAGCCTTTTTAAAATAAAAAAACATATACTTTCGTATCTAAATTATAAAGAAAGTGAAAAAGCCAAAAGACTTTTGTAAAAGAAAAGAAATGGATGGCAGATTGATTAAACAAGAAAAGAAAATATTTTATTAATAAATTAACAACTTCCAATCTTCTAACTACTAAAAAAGGAGGCTTATTAGGCCTCCTTGATTTTCTAATGTTTTCTAATAACTACTTAGTAGCAGCGCCGTTGTTCTCGATGACACCATAGGTGAGGAAGGAGAGAACTCTATCGAAGGTAAGGTTATCCTTGCCAACGAAGATGAGCTTATCTCCTGAATGGAGGACAAAATCCGGACCAACAGACTGCTTGCAGATATTATCGGAACCAACGATGGCAACGATAGTAGCTTCAGTATAGTTCCAGAAATAGACTTCACCAATGGTCTTGCCATTGATCCAGCTATTCTGAGGAATCTCAACGTTAGAGAACTTAACAGCTTCAGTAGTCTGATAAGTGAAGGAATCCTTCATATCATCGATAGCAGTATCGATCTTGCCCTGAAGATCTTTCTGTTCGGTTAAAAGCTTCTCAAGATTGGCATATTTATCCTTAATCTGAGTTTCAGCCTTCCACTTATTGGCAAATTCCTGAGCATGAAGGACAGAATCAACAAAGACTCCAACGCCTCTCTTAGAAGAGACGACTTTTTCCTTCTCAAGAATATTAAGAGCTTTTCTAACAGTCTCAGGAGATACTCCATAAGAAGCTCCTAAGATTGAACGTCCCTTGAGTAAAGTACCTTCAGGATACTCTCCAGTTAATATCTTTCCGCAAACATCCTGAGCAATTTTGATGTATCTAGGTGTAGATCTTTCTTTAGCCATGGTTATTAGTTCCTCCAATCATTTCCATTAATTGAGATTATAAATTAAGATTGGCTATAAAGCAACAAGAAAGCAATGAAAAACGATAGTAGCGACTTGTCATTTTAAATAAGTTGCTTAATAAAACAGTAGATGTTGAAACAGATTATTTAGCCTTAATTCGTTTACTTTTTAATGATTTTGCGGTTGTAGAAAAATTAAAAACTGGAATTAAATTTTATCTTAAAATAACTTTTTTTCAAGGGTGAGGAAAAATTTGTTCTTCCTTGAAATATTTTGAGTTGTAATAAAGAATAAATTAGTAGATAATAATATACGCTTATTTCTAATAACATAGGGTAAAACTATAACATGGATAATTTAAAGTACTGTTGGCAGATTCTTTACAAGAACCAAGCTGTCGTTGATGGCAGAAAAAAGCCTTGGTATCTTTCAGCCATTCTTTTTGTCTTAGGAATCTTCTTAACTTGGATTCCGATTATGTCCAAAGGCTACACTGCTGATAATGCTGCTATTTTAACTAGCTCTTCTAATCAGGAAATTGATAAGGGCTTTAATCAGATCTTCCAAGAATCTTATTTTAGAAACCTGAAGTTTAAATCTTCTAATAATGAGGTTTCTTTAACCATGGAAGGCTTAGATGATTATGCTTCTAGTGATGCTGGTGCTTATTCAAACGAATATAACGGCACTAACGGTAAGGCTTTAGCTAAAGGGACGTTTAATGATACTGCCACTTCCACCATTACTAACGTTTCTAATTTTACTGGTGTTAACTATTATTTTGATTGTATCTCTGTTGATAACAGCACTGTTATCGATAAGGGCTCTACTTCTTCCACCTCATCAAGTGTAACTTATGAGGATAACGGACGTACTACTTATCTTGAAGCTTTCTATTTTCCTACCTTCGATATGACTCAGGATAAATCCACTACCTTTAGGACTAACTTCATCAGCCGTATCATTCTAAATCTCGATTCTTCTAATACTCCTCAGAATTATCCCCATTCTTATGTTATTTTCTTCCCTAATGAAATCGATATGGTGGTCTATTCCACTAAGTCAGCTAAGTCTAATAGTTCTGTAGGTTCTTATTCTGGATCAATCAGAAGTGCTATTACCCCTGAAACAGCTAGCAAGTATTCTTCGCTTTATTCTTATATCTATACCGCTGATGATGGTTCTACTAACACTATTACCAAAGCTTATTCTAAGTTCCATGACTTTATGGCTCGCGGTGCCACAGCTTATGCTATTCACACTGTTTGGGTCAACATTGGCTTAGTCACTGCTGCCACTGTAGCTACTGAGTTATTGGTTGCTGTTGTTCTGATTATTATGCACAAGAGAAAGACTTCCACTTCTAGAGATACTAATTTCTGGGAAACCTGCAAAGAAGCTGTGGCTGTGGCCTTCTCACCTTGTGTTATCGGTATGTGTATTGGTTTCTTAAACTTCAGCTATGAATTGACCGCCATCATAGGCTGTATCGTCTTAAGACTGGTCTGGATGTCTTCAAAGATTTGTCCTCCTGCTACTTCTAGCGGAGACAATAAGCCTCTATATCAGGCTAGATCATAATTATCCATTAAGTATTTCAAAGGGGTCACAATTGACCCCTTTGTTGTTTAAGGGAGAGCAACAAATGTTAATTTTAAAGAACATCTCTAAAGAATACGTAATGGACGAGCATAACTCCGTCCATGCTTTAAACGATATCTCTTTAGAGTTCCCCAAAACTGGCTTCGTTTGTATCCTAGGACCTTCAGGTTGTGGTAAGACTACCCTTTTAAACATCATTGGTGGCTTGGATAAATATACTTCCGGAGATGTCATCATCAACGGACAGTCGACTAAGAATTATACCAATCAGGATTGGGATGCTTATCGTAATAGAGAAACCGGTATTGTCTTCCAAAGCTATAACCTAATTCCTCATCTTACTGTTAAAGGCAATGTTGAATTAGCGATGACTCTATCAGGAGTCAGCACTAAAGAAAGAGAGCAAAGAGCTCTTGAAGCTTTAGATAGCGTTGGCTTAAAAGAGGAAGTCAATAAGAAACCCAATCAGTTATCAGGCGGTCAGATGCAGAGAGTCGCTTTGGCTAGAGCTATTGTCAACAAGCCTAATGTGGTTTTAGCTGATGAACCGACTGGGGCTCTTGATTCCGTTACCTCAATTCAGGTAATGAACATCCTTAAAGAAATCTCTAAAACAAAATTAGTCATCACAGTAACTCATAATGAAAAGCTTGCTCATCAATATGCTTCTAGGATCATTACTTTAAAAGATGGCAAAGTCATTTCGGATGTCTATAATAACGGCGAAGAAGAAAAGGCTTTAGTTAACGAGAAAGAGCAGATTAAGGAAGTAAAGCCTAAGACTGAAACAAATAAGCCTAAGCATACTTCTATGTCCTTCTGGACGGCTTTAGGAATCTCAGGGCATAACCTTTCTACTAAGAAAGGAAAAACGGTAATAACTTCTATTGCGGCTTCTTTTGGTATTATCGGAGTAGGTCTAGTCTTAGCTTTGTCTAATGGCTTTACTAATTATGTTGATCGAATGGAGAAGGAAACTTTCTCCAAGTTTCCTATCTCGGTTGAAAAGTATGGATATAACTATGTTTCTAGTTCCACTAATAACCTAGATCCTTATTCTGATAGCCAGGTTATCAATGTAGTGGAACCAACTACCTCTAGTCTTCATATTAACAATATCACTTCCGACTACATCACTTACTTAAATAACATGAATGCTAGTCTTAAGAAGACTAACAACAGCAAGCAAGATTATGCCAAGATCAGATACAATTATTCGATTGGTATGCATGTCTTAAGCAAATACGACTCCAATGGCACTGATGTCTATACATCTATCAATACTTCCCAGGAATCCTATCTGGAGTCTTTGACTTCTTCAGTAATGGGAGGAAGTTCTTCTTCGGCTTGGCAGGAATTGCCGGCTGATAAAGAAATGATTTTAGATACTTACGATGTGATTGCCGGAAACGTCGATGATTATCCTGATGAAGACAATCTTCAAACGGATGCTAGCGGAAACCCTGATCAGGATGAATTCGGATTAGTCTTAGTTGTTAATTCTAGGAATGCTGTTACAACTACTTTAATGAACCAGCTTGGTATGGATCCGACTGTCGGAACCATTGACTTTAACGATATCCTGGGCCGAGAATTCAAATATGTTTCCAATGATGACTATTATGGAGATGCTATCAGCAATGTCGATAAAGACGGCAATTTAGTTTATACTCCCGGCCTTTATTTCAATCAGAACAAGACCATGAATGATATTGTTGAATTTGCGGCTTCTTTATCAAAAGCGGATGGCAGTGTCTCTTTAGATAACTTGTTTGATTTGCTTAGTATTCCGGATAGTGCAACTATTCAGAATGCCTTTAAGGACGCTAACGTTCTGATAAAGATGGGTAGCTTATCTACTTATATTGACTTAGTGAAAGCCGCTAGCTTAATTAGCAAACTTAGTTCTAGTGAATCAATCACCCTTGATGATGTTAAAGGCTGTCTTAAAGAAGAAGCCTTGAATATAGGCACTGATACTGAAAAAACCACCGCTCGGGCTGACTTTGGCCAGAAGCTTTATGAATTAGTTATTGCCTTAAGGGATTCTAGTGCTTTAAAACCGTATTTTAATAAGAACCTGACTTATTATCAGTCTCCGGCTAATAATCAGGATAGCCTTGCTAGTCTTTATACTAATTCAAATAACCGAACACTTAAGATTAAAGCTATCTTAAGACCTAAGAAGACTACTTCTTTAGGTCTCTTATCAAGTGGTATCTATTATCCTAAGACTTTGACCTATCAGTCCTTCTATGATTCTCAGGATAGTAAAATCGGAAACGATTATAAGAATCATATTTTGATTGCCCCAAGTTCTACTACTAATTACCCAAGCACTTTTGCTTCTGTTATCGATTCTTTATATGCTAGCGATGATACTAAAGCTACTTCTATCAATGATATTTCGACTAAGATACTATCTACATTCGGATTAACAACTTTAAATATTGTCGACAATATCAAACCTATTACCACTAATGTCCTGAACACTTATATGAATGTAAGACTATCACTTGGTAGCGATATTAAACTGGTTTATTCCAATAAGACTTCAGCTTTTGATCCAATTACTTATGCTTCTTTTGTCTCAACTATTACTATCTATCCGACTGATTATGATTCTAAAAAGCAGGTTACTGATTATTTGACCGCTTATAATTCTGACAAAGATTCTGACTCACAGGTTATTTATACTGATGTCGGTCAGACTGCTACCGATATTGTCGGTCAGATCGTATCAGTTATTTCTGCTGTCTTGATAGCCTTTGCTTCTATTTCCTTAGTGGTGTCTTCGATTATGATTGGTATTATTATTTATTCTTCTGTCATTGAAAGAACGAAAGAGATTGGTATTCTTCGCTCTATTGGTGCCAGAAAGAAGGATGTCGGAAGATTATTTAAGGCTGAGGCCGTTATCATAGGCTTCTTCTCTGGATTAATCGGTGTAGCTATGACTTACTTAATTTCTATTCCTCTTTCTTTAATACTGGATCATCAATTCCCAGAGGTTGAATTAGGCTGGATTGCTATGCTTAATCCGCTTCATGCTCTTGGGCTTGTAGCTTTATCAATTGTTTTAACTTATATAGCTTCTTTGATACCGGCTAGGATTGCGGCCAAGAAGGATCCGGTTACTTGCTTAAGAACAGAATAATCTATGTATAATTCTTTATTGAGAAGACTGAAAGAAGCCACAATCTTAATTCTTCCGATAATGTGCCTAGTTGTCGTTCTTTCTTTGTCTTCAAGTTCTTTATCATTAGATAGTCTAAATATTTATCCTAATCATCTAGGACCAGTTTTTGTTTCATTCTTGATTTCGATTGTTCCTTTAGTTATTGGTTTAGCTCTTTTCAATTTAGGAGCTGATAAATCCATGGGAAGAATCGGAACGATTGTAGGAAATAACTTAACTAAGAAGAAAACCTTAGTCTTGCTTTGCTTTGGAGCAGTTTTGATTGGCCTTTTAACGACCATGGCAGGTCCGAACTTAGAAGTTCTTTCATTGAGGCTGTTCCCTTTTGCTAAGAATTGGATTCTGATTGTCATTGTTTCTTTAGGGGTTGGCTTAATGCTCTTAGCAGCTATTTTAAGAGTCATCTATCAGAAACCTTTAAAGATGTGGTATCTAATCTTCTATGGCGTGGTTTTTGCTTTAGGATGCTTAGCTGATAAGAAGTTTTTTGCCATGGTCTTTGATGCTTCAGGTGCTACGTCTGATTCGATTGCTATTCCTTTTATTTTAGCTCTTGGTATCGGATTTGCTCAGGTAAGAGGAGGCAAGAACCCGGAAGAGGATGCTTTTGGTTATGCAGGTCTTTGTGCTATTGGCCCTTTAATCAGTGTTATTGTAATGGCAATTGTTTTAAGCAATTCTAATTTCACTGTCAACTGTGTTGAAGCTAGCACTAACTTAACCTCTTTTTCTGAGATGGGTAATCTTTATCTTCATGAATTTAGTTGGTCTTGTTTAGAAGTAGCTATATCTTTATTGCCAATTATATTATTTTTCATCATTTACAACTTCTTCTTAAAGATTAAAGGGCAACAGCTTTTATCAATTATAACGGGATTTATTTATACTTACTTTGGATTGGTCCTCTTTTTAACGGGAGCCAATTCCGGTTTAATACCGGCCGCTTCTTCTTTAGGTGAGTCTTTTAGCAATATTAATCTTGGGTTGTTTATCTTAATTGGCTTTATCTTAGGTTTCTTAATGATCTTAGCCGAACCTAATGTTCATGTCTTGGCTGAAAGAGTTAATGATATCTCTAGTGGAGTCATCTCTAAAAAAATGATTTACCTGTCTTTATGTATTGCTACTGGCTTAGCTGCTGTTCTTAACATTATCCGAGTCAGATTCAATATTCCTTTTGCTTATTTTGCTATTGGAATCTATTTAGTAGTTTTTATCTTAGCTATCTTTGTACCTGATATCTATGTGGCTTTAGCTTTTGATTCAGCTGGTGTCTCCACTGGTTCTTTATCGGCCTGTTTCTTGCTCCCTTTGTTTATTAGTTATACTCGTGCCTTATATAATCAAGGTGTTTATGGAAGTGAAAAGCTTGAAGATGTTTTATTAGCTAATGGCTTTGGCTGTATTGGTATGGTAGGTATGATGCCTTTATTAACAGTGGAGATCTTAGGTGTTATCTCCATTATCAGAAAAGCTCTTTTCTATAAGAAGGTTAAAGAGAATGTTCTTGAAGAGGATGATAGTCAAGTCGTTCATCTTCCTATATAAATAAGAGGTTTAACTAATGTTCAATAAGAAAAAGAAAGAAAAGATCGTTCCCTCGATAGGGATTGCTAGGACTGCTCCCTATGATCAAAGAGAGAAGGTTCAGTCTTTGTCTTTGTTCATTACTATTGTTAATAGAGGGCAAGGCAAATACTATATTGATAAATTCAATGAAAGCCAGGTTTCTTTATCATTGTCTTTCTATGCTTATACTACTCCCAATGAAGACCTAGATAGAATCTTAGGTAATGATGAAAACGAGAGAGACCTATTAATGGCTGTCTGCCGAAATGATGATCTTCAAGTCCTAAAGAAGATAGTTACTGAAAGATTCAAAATCTCTAAAGCCACTAAAGGAATAGCATTTGCTCTCCCTATTGATTCCATAGGCGGAATAGCTGCCTATAAATTCTTATCCGATCAGAATAGAACAGTGAGGCTTTATACCGATGACAAACGAAAATAAAAGTAACATTACTACTTTAGAAGTTAAGGATTATTCCTTAATCATTGCTGTCGTCAATAAAGGTCTAACAGATTTAGTAACCTCAGCTTCTAGAAAAGCAGGTGGCAAAGGTGGAACTATTATGGTTGCTAGAGGCAGTGGCAACCCTAATATTGCTAAGTTCTATGGTTTAGCTATTCAGCCAGAAAAAGAAGTTGTCTTTATTGTGGTTGATAGATCTATTAAAGATACCGTCTTAAAAGCTATTTATGATGAAGCTGGTCTTGCTACTAAAGGGCAAGGAATTGTCTTTTCACTTCCAATCAGTGATGCTATCGGTTTAACTCCTTTAGATGAAAGCAAGAAGCAATCTTAAAAGTCAAAAAACTAAACAAAACTATTTGTATATTTCAAAGCGGTGACCAATTGCGATAACTAAGATTACTAGCTCATTATTTTGTATTAAAACAATTATTCGATAGTCTCCCACTCGGTAGCGCCACGCTAGGACCTATTAGCTGAAAGTGCCTTACCAGGTGCTTTAGGGGCCTTTAATTTTTTTATCCTTTCAAGGCATTATTGGCAATAGTTATATCGAAATCATCTTCGATTGCTCTTAGAAAGACTAACCCTACTAAAGCAAAGAAAAAACCCGGTCAAACGACCGGGTTTCTTTTTCCTAGATGGTGGATCTTTAGGGATTCGAACCCTAGGCCCACTGATTAAGAGTCAGTTGCTCTACCAGCTGAGCTAAAGATCCAACTATTTTCAGGCTTGATAATTATATTACTTGACTTTAAATATTGCAAGATTCTAATTAAAATTCCTATGGATTTTTTTTTAAAAGATAGAAAAGAGCGAGTCTAATCGGCTAATTTACTGGTAATATTTTGCTTGTGCTGAAAACATCTGATAGTAGATTCCCTTGGCTTCTTTCATTAAGGAAACATGGGTTCCTCTTTGAACTATCTTGCCTTTATCTAGGACGATTATCTCATCACAGAATCTTGTTGAAGACATTCGATGGGAAATAAAGACACTGGTTTTATCGTTGACTAGTTTTTCAATGGATTTATAGACGTTTAATTCTGAGACAGGGTCAAGAGCGCTAGTTGGTTCATCTAAAAGAATAATGGGGGAGTCTTTATATAAGCCTCTGGCAATAGCGACTTTCTGCTGCTCACCGCCTGATAATTCTTCTCCGTCTTCTAAGTCATGGAAGAGGTAGGTATTAATCCCCTGAGAGAGTTTAGTCTTGTTGTTGTAATCAAAAGCGGTTAAGTCTAAGCAATGCTTTACTTTTTCTTCATCAATGTGGTCTTCTTTTGAGCTGACGTTTTCTTTTAAGGTAAAACCAAAGAGATTGAAATCCTGGAAGAGAATAGCAATGACTTTCTGATAGGAATCAAAGGTAAAGTTATTGATATTAGTTCCGTTAAAAAGAATCTCACCAGATTCTGGATAATAAAGTCTTCCAATCAATTTAATAATAGTTGATTTGCCAGCTCCGTTCTTTCCGACAATAGCCAGTTTCTTTTTAGGATTGATCTTAAAAGAGACATCATTTAAAGCATATTCATTCGTATTAGGATACTTAAAGAAGACATGATTGAATTCAATGGTGTTCTCCTTTTTGATGAGAGCCTCTTCGTTCTTGGTTTGTGTGGAGTCTTTTAGTTCGATGAAATTAAAGTAGTTAATCAGATACTTGGATTGCAAGGATACTTGTGAGAATCCGGTTAAGGCATCAATAAGTTTCTGAGCAAAGAATGAAATTGCTCCAACAGTGGTTACTATTGAGCCTACGCTTATGATTCCAAAATAGGCTTTAGCTCCGATATATAGATAAGAAGCAAAGAGAAGCAAGGCTGTTTCAACGAAGATACCAGTTGATAATTTTCCGGTATTAATACTTAAAGAACGGAATTTAGGAGTCTGTTCTTCAACAAACTCTTTATAGAGAGGATTGAAAGTGTTTTGAAGGCTATAGATTCTAACATCCTTAGCTAATCGATAATCAGCTGTGGTATCTAAGATATACATAATCTTTTGGTTAGAATCTACGTTATCAAGATAGAAATTATAGGAGATTTTATTGATTTTCTTCATCTGTGAAAGGGAGATTACGAGAATAACAAGGATTAAACCAAAGATAACTAAGAAAGAATAAGGGCTATTTAAGAAAAGGAAAAGTTTTGATTCATTGTCAGAGACAATTGAGTCAAAGCCGACTGTAAAGAGAAGACTAGCAAAGACCAAAGACAAGAGAGAAACCAAGATAGCCGATGTTCCGAAATAGAAGAAAGAGCCGAAGCCACCGCTTCCATTTGCTCCGCCATCGGCTTTGGTTAGCATCTCCTTAATATCTTTGTTTTCTAACTGAGTGTAATTTAAGCTTAGGCATTTATTGATTAAGGCTAGATATAGGTGCTGATCGACTAATCGGATTTGCCAGTTGATGAAGATTTCACTAATATTTTTGATGATATTCAATCCTAAGGTAATAGCTAAGAAGATATAGACTTCTTTCATGATGATATCAACACTTGTGTTGCTTAGAAGATAATCAAGGATCTTCCCAGAGTAAAAGAGAGCCACAAAAGGATTTAAGGCTGTTACGATATCATTAATAAAGAGGGAGAAAAGATAAAGCGGTGACAACTTAAAACCATATTTCAGGATTTTAAAGAAGGCTTTCATTTAGTTCTCCTTGGTTTTTGTAATAATGGGATTGAATTGAGAAGACATGATAATACTCACCTTTCTTCTTCATCAATTCCTCATGAGTTCCTTCTTCAACAATCTTTCCGTCTTTAAGATAGATGATGTTATTGCAGAATTTCGTGGATGAGAGACGGTGAGAAATAAACAAAGAAGTCTTGTTATAGCACAAGGAAGCATATTGCTCGTAGAGCTTTCCTTCTGCTATAGGATCAAGAGCACTAGTGGGTTCATCAAGCATTAAAAAGCTTCCGTCTTTGTATAAAGCTCTTGCTAACATTAGTTTTTGGCTTTCACCACCGGAGAGTTGAATACCGCTTTTATCAAGATTTTGAGTTAAGTAAGTCCTATCCTTTTCAGGAAGAGAATCTACTTTATCAAATAAATCAGCTTCTTTTAAGCACTTAACAACCTTTTCTTCATCAATATTCTTGTCTAAGTACTGAGAAGAGACAATATCTTTGATTCGAACGCCGATGACTTCGACATCCTGATTGATGATGGAAAGCAGACGATAGTATTCATCAATATTAAAATCGCTGATAGGATGACCGGAAATTAAGATTTCACCACTCGTTGGCTTATAGAATCCCGAAAGTAATTTTATGATAGTGGTTTTACCGGCTCCGTTTGCTCCCACTAAGGCAATTTTTTCTCCGGCGTTGATCTTAAAGGAAACATTTTCGATGGTGTTGTCTTTACTGTCATGGTATTTAAAAGAAACGTTTTTGAATTCAACAGTTAATGGCTTAGAGACAGAATTGATATCGATGCCTTTATTATGGTTGAAAGCTGAAGGTGCGTTGATGAACTTCAGATACTGAAGAGTATCTTTACTGGCAACCATTATGTCATTAACGTCATCGAATAGATCGGTTAGGTAAGTAGAGATGCCGTTAACAATACCAATCAATAAAGTAAACTGAGCCACTGATAAAGATTTATTCACGACACCAGTTATTAATATTGAATAAGCAACCAAGTCTCTTATATAGCCTAATAGACTATTGGAAAGATTAGGAAGTATTACTATGCTTCTTTGTATTAATGTATATTTCTTTAAAAGATTAAATTCTTTCATGAAAAAACTATTAAAGAGACCTGCCAGGTCATAGTTTCTAATATCTTTTCCTTTTAATTCGTTTTTGCTTGTTCGGTAGAGGTAATCTATGCGGTTATAGGATTTACCAGTTCTATCGATATATTTGTTATAGATTAATGTTGAGAGATACCCTAAAAGGAAGTTAGCTATTACCATCGCTAGCATGATTAAGACTATTTGATAGGAAACTAAGGAAGAGGAGGCAATATAGACGATTAAGGAAAGGAAATTGATGAGGAATAAGGGGACATCCTTCATGATTAGTTCTACTCCTAACCAGTTAGAATCTAAACAGTGTTCAGCTTTCTTTCTATCTTCTTTTCCTTGCTTCTCTTCATAGTATCTATAGTCGCAGACTAAGCTTTTATTTATGAAGGCCGTAAAGAAGTCCTTTAATCTAATAAGAGTGTTTTCAATATCGTAGCGGCTAGAAACATAATGAGAAGTACCAGATATACCGATATAAGCGGCAAAGGCTATAGAAAGATAAATGGCGAATTTAGTAAGATTTTTTTCAACACTTAAGAAATAAACTGCCAGTGTTGGAATAAAAAGCAGGACTAGAGGAGCTAGTATGGAAGTAAGAATATAAGTCACAAAAAAGAAGACGTATTTCTTAGATGAATGGAAAGCTATCTTAAAGATGTAGTTTATAGCTTTAAACGATTCTTTGATGGAGGCTTCTTTTCTATCTTTTTCTTTATTCATGATGCCCTAATTATATTCTTATAGGAAAAAAGGAGTAGCAATGTGTAGTTGCTAGACCAAAAAGAGCGCTAAAAAGCGCTCTTATTTTATTGCTGTGCCGTATTAGAATTGTCTTCTTTTTGAGTTATTACGGTTGTTGTAGAAGTGCAGTTTTTAGATTCAGACTGGTTTTCTTTAGCAAGCTTTTTCTTTCCAAAGAATGCTTTGAAGAAGACTGATCCGCCTTCTCCTCTCATCGGTGAGAATAAGACCATCAGTAATCCTAATAGTGCTGAGACTCCTGTACCATAGATGATTAATAACAGCCACATAGTCTTATTCATGTACCTGAAGTCGATACCAGTGAATTCCATCGACATATTCCAATAGGTATAGTTCTTACCATCTGGCTGATTAGCCATAGCCGGTAGATAAGGGAGAACGAAGACGAAGATAATGAAGCCTACCCATAAAGCAATATACAGAACCCTTCTATAGGTATTAAAGGGTGAACAGCAGGAGTAGACCATTGCCATTGAAATTACGGCCATAGTTATTGAGCAGAAAGTAGTAAAGGCAATCTTATCGTAGGATTCAATACCGGTTGGATCGAGGAAGTTACCGGAATACTTAAAGACATAGTTTAGGGCAATAGCTAGAATCAGACAAATAGCGCCAGGCAAGGCTCTTGAAAAAGTATTCTTTAAGAAATGACCAGTTATCAGTTGATCATTCTTCTGCAAAGCTAAGAAGAAGGAAGGGGCTCCAATACCGATGACTTCCATAATCATGATGTTGTTAGTCTCAAAGGGGTATTCAATACCATTGCCATGATTAAGGAAGGTCAATAGGACAATGACTGTAAAGACAATTGTGAAGATTGTTTTCATCAAGAAGAGTGAGGAGGATCGCTGAATATTGTTGATAACTCTTCTGCCTTCCTGAACGACTGAAGGCATAGAGGCAAAGTTAGAATCAAGTAGTACTAAGTGAGCTACGTTTCTTGCGGCACTAGCGCCATTTGCCATAGCGATAGAGCAGTCAGCGTTTTTCATAGCTAAGATATCATTAACACCATCGCCTGTCATACCAACGGTGTTCTTCTCTTTCTTCAGCTGTTTGATGATAGCAGCCTTTTGTTCAGGAGAGACTCTTCCAAAGACAGTATATTTATCGACTATATCTGATACTTCTCTTACTGATAGTCCTTCTAAGGAGATACATTTTTCTGCTTCAGGGACTTTGCATTTTTGAGCAATTTCCGAAGCTGTTAAGGGGTTATCGCCGGAGATGATCTTAATCTTAACGCCATTATCAACAAACCATTTAATGGTGTTAGGAGCTTCAGGGCGGATATGATCTTCTAGAACAAAGACAGCAACAGGATAGATTTTTCCATCAATTTCGTTATGCTGAATCTCTTTGTCGCAGTGGCAAAGCATGACGACTCTGAATCCTTTTGATTCTTTCTCGGCAATGTATCTAGTAACTGTCCTGTCTTTGGTTTTATAGATGTATTCAGGGGCACCAAGAATAAAGGTCCCTAGATCTTCAAAGGTGACAGCGGAGAATTTTCTGGCTGAGGAGAAAGGAATAGTTGCTCGTGGAATATAGTCTTTCTTAAGAGGATATCGTTGTGATAAAGCGATGGAGGTTTGGTTATTCTCATGGAAGGAATTCAAGTATGATCCCATAACCATGTTCAAGTCGAAGTCTTTGTTGATGACTAAGACTTCATCGACTTTCATTGTTCCATCTGTTAAAGTACCAGTTTTATCTAAGCAAAGTATATTGACTCGCGCTAACATTTCAATGCAGTAAAGATCTTGAACTAGAGTATTCTTTTTAGCTAGAGACATGACTCCGGCGGCTAAGGCTACTGAAGTTAATAAGTACATACCGGCAGGAATCATACCAATCATAGAACCAGAGACTTTTCCAAAGGCTTCTCCGGCAATCTGCCAGCTTGTCCAGGTAGGATTATCGGCAGCCAGTTTAATCCACTGGGTTCCAAACAAGGCTCCACCGACTGGTAAGATGATTAAGGCAACTACTCTAATAATTAGGTTAAGAGATCTAAGCAATTCCGACTGGGGCTTGGCATATTCCTTTGCCTTAGCCTGTAAGCCAGAAGCATAGTTATAATCACCGATTGATTTAGCTTGGCAGATAGCTGAACCGGAAACGACAAAAGAGCCAGCCAAGATTGAGTCTCCAACGGCTTTTTTGATAGGGAGTGATTCACCGGTTAAGAGCGATTCATTGACTTCCATTGACCCTTCTTTAAGAATTGAATCAGTAGGAATCTGATCACCGTTGTTTAAGACATAGATATCATCTAGGACTAACTGGTCAGCCGAGATAATTGAAGCTTTGCCAGCTCTGACCACTTTGATGTTCTGAGCAGTTACAAGCTTTAATTTATCAATAGTCTGTTTAGCACGGCATTCCTGAACAATACCGATGATAGTATTGACAACAGCTACCCAGATAAAGAGAGCCGAGGAATATCTTTGGAAGACCATTAAAACAATTGCGATTGCCCATTCAATCATATTGAAGAAAGTGAAGATATTTGTTAAGACAATTTTTAAATAACTCTTAGAATTAGAGACTTTAGTCTTATTGGTTAATTCCTGAGCAGTTCTTTCAGCGACTTGAGCGGTGCTAAGTCCAACTAAAATATCAGGTTCGTAACGAGCTAAGTCGCTAGGCAAAGTTTTAACTGAACCGGACTGCTTTTTGACTTTATGAATGCCAAAAAGCTTGAACTGCTTCTTGTCTTTATTGCTTTTTTTCCTATTCTGTTTACTTAGTTTCTTTAAGGCTTTTACATTGACGGATTTCATTAAAGCAGTCTTAGGGCTTAAAGTTCTTAATTCATCAGCTTTATTTCCGGCTACTGGCTGTTCACCAGTTCCCGGACGAAGCGATTCTTCATTATCGGCAGCGGAGTTCTTACTGTTAGAGTCAGAGGCATCAATAGTTTTGAACTCGTTGTCTTCGTTATCAGTATTGTTGGTAACTGGTTTAGTCTCCTTCTTGGACTCCTCTTCTTTTTTGCTATTAGCTTCTAAAGACTGCTGCTCATAGGTGTCAATTGAAATGGACTGAGGATCCTTGTTCTCAGTGACTTCAGTCTCTTTATCAGAAGGCTTGTTATTAATTTTATATTTTTTCTTAAAATGCATATCTATATTCTAAATGACTACTCATTATTAGAAAAGAAATTATTTATTTGTTAAAAAGGCAAAAAAATGTTTTAGGCTTTGAATTTAGGCTTATTAGGAACAATATGATGCTTACGGCATCTAGCTTCGTAGGATTCTTTTGCACCAACCAAGATGACAGGATCGTTATAGTCAGCAGGATGTCCGTTGATGATTCTTTGAGTTCTAGTAGCTGCACAGCCACAGACAGTACAGGCAGCTGTAAGTTTAGTAACAAACTCTGCTCTTGCTAATAGCTGAGGCATAGGTCCAAAAGGCTCTCCTCTAAAATCCATATCAAGTCCGGCTACGATTACTCTTACGCCTTTATCGGCTAAATCCTCGCAGATTTGAATTATTTCTTTTCCGAAGAACTGAACTTCATCAACAGCTACAACCTGGGTATAAGGTTTCACTAATTTCAGGATATCGTTAGCTTCTTTGATGGCATAAGCTTCATATTTATCACCATCGTGAGAGGCAATAGCGGTTTTATCGTAGCGGTTATCAATAGCAGGCTTAAAAGCCATTATTTTCTGATGAGCATATGATAAAGTTTTGATTCTTCTTATTAATTCTTCGGATTTACCAGCAAACATCGGTCCAGTAATGACTTCAATCCAGCCCTTTTGGAGTTCTTGGTACATAATAAATCTTTCTCCTTTTGAATGAACAATTCAATTCAGATCGAACTAAAAATTAACTCTTACTCAAAACTATTTTATTATATCATCTCAATTTTATTAATCGATGACTATCGGAAAACGTTGAATTAGCAAATAAGGTTGCTTGGCTTATAACCATTAATAAAACAAAAGGTTTTTAGGATAGAAAAGGAAGAAATTTATTTTTAAAAATTATTTTTTTCTTGTCTAGAGATGGTCTTTAAGTAATCTGAGACTAAGGAGACAACCTTATTATTGGCTTCTAATGAGATATTAATATCAGTCTTGGACTCTAAGGAATGAGGTAAGTCTTTGAATAGATAGACATTTTTGCATTTTTGAAGTTTGCTTTTAGCATCAATAAGGTAGTGATCAGCATCACTTGAGATGATTAAGTCTTGGCTTTCGATGTAAGGCAAAGTTAGGTCTAGGGGTGTAATCAATATCTGATAAACATTAGTAAGTTTCTTAATTTTTTTTAGCTTTGAGGCTACTACTGTTCCAATTGATTTGGAAACAAAGATAATTTCTCCATATTGGGAGAAATCAAAGTCTTTAAATTCATTAAGGGTAAATAGATAAGCTTCTTCGATGTTCTTATCTAGTTCAATCATGTCTCTTCTTTCTTTAGGGACATCATAATGGAGATATTTCATCTCAAAGCCCTCCATCTCTATCATCCTTGAAGGATAATAGAGAAGAGAACGGTCACAGCTATATCTTCTTCCTGGGAAGACGACACATAATTTTTTCATTATTTTTCCCTTCTCTATGAATAATTATATCTAAAGAAACTTGTTTAGATGAAAAGAAACTCTTTTGATTTATGGGCTGAAACAATCCTACTGGTTCTTACAATTACCTTAAATTGCAGGATTATTTGAATAATAAATTAATAAGGCTAGAGATTTTAGAGTCAGATAAGGCTGGATTTCTTATTTTGTTTCACTATTTAAGTAAAAGTTTATATAATATTCAAAAAGGAGCTTTCTGTTAATATGGCTAAAATCAAAGGTACGGTCTTGATGGTTAAGGATGGCAAGTTGCTTCTTCTCTCTAACAATAAATATTATATTGCTAAGGGAACTGCTAATGATGGTGATACCGTAGAGTTTGAATCTGATGATGCTCTACCTATGCCTTCTTATATGTTTGCTATTGCTGCCATGGAAGAAGAGAATCTTGATGATACTCTCGACTTCATTCAGTCTAAGTGGTTTAGTCCGAAGAAGTAATTTAACTGATTAAACAATTACTGGCTATCTGTTTTAGCCAGTTTTTTGTTGGCTTCTTTTCAGGTAAGGCTTTGGTGTTTAATGGCATAAATTTGAAATACTAGAAACTTGCTTAGATGTTATACTAATTAAGTATTTGAACTTAAGCGGTTACATCTTATCTAAAGGAATTGTGCTTTTTGGGAAAACTACTATTAAAGGAAGGCCACTAAAGCTATGTATCGAGTCATTGTTGCCGATGATGAAGAGGCGGTCAGAGAAAGACTGATCTCTTTAGTTAATAAATTAAGTTCTGATTTTAAGATTGTCGGAGCTTATGAGAATGGTTATGATGCTTTAGAAGACATTGAGCAGATTCAGCCTGATCTTTTAATTACGGATATTAAGATGCCTTATATTGATGGCATTGAGTTAATTAAGCAGGCTAAATTAGAAGTTCCTTTAATGCAGACAATTATTATTTCCGGCTATGATTCTTTTGATTATGCTAAACAGGCTATTGCTTTAAAAGTAGTAGGCTATATTTCTAAGCCTATCAGTTTTGATGAACTAAAGAATACGATGTATAAGGCTAAAGATGAACTCGATAAGAGTTTATCTATCGATAAGAATATTGAGTCTTTGCAGGAGCAGGCTAAGACTACTCTTTCTTTGCTTCAGGAAAATGATTTATGTAAATTGCTTTCTTTGAAGGAAGTACCAGATAACTTCAAGAAGAAATTAGAGATTGATCAGATAAACATCGCCAATAAGTACTGTGTCTTAGGTATTTTTGATTTTGATGATGAGTTTGATAAAGTCGGTTATGAAAACAGTGAGATTGTTAATATTTATCTTCATAAGTATCTGATGGAAGAAATTCCTAAAGACTGTTCTCTTTATGTTTTTAATAGAAGCAATCAGGTTCTTTTCCTTGGCTTAAGCAAGACAATTTTTGATAAGGATTCGATGGAGGAATCCTTAGCTTCAATACTTTCTAAGATCAAAAAGGTCTGCGGTATCTCTCTTTCAGTAGCTGTCTCTGATTTCTGCGATGATCAAGACCGCTCTTATCGAAGAATGTTTAGACATGCTGTGAGAACTCTTGAATATCGAACAGTAGTTGGTAAGAACAATGTTCTTTTCTTCAGCGATATTCAGAAAGAGGAAGTTACAGTTGGCAAGATTGATGACAATGAATATAAGTCTTTAACTTATGATCTTTCTTATGGCTATGTTCCTGAATGCAAAGACCATGTGAAAAAGATTCTTGATAAGATTAAAAGTCCTGAATACGCTGATTCTTATCTATATATAACTAGTAGTGTTGCTAACGCTTTACTGAAGGCCTGCAATAACTTTAAAGACCTCTATAAAGATTTCATGAACAATAATGAGATCTTCCAGAGCATCTATGAATGCAAATCAATTGATAAGCTTTATGAATTCTTTATGTCTTTGATTGATGCTATTTATAAAGTTAATAATGCTACTAGATACAGCGGAGTGGAATTAGGCTTAAAGCAGATACTGGAATACATTGATTCTCACTATACCGATCCTAATCTATCTTTAGAATCTTTGTCTGATTCTTTATCTTATAGTGTTTCTTATATCTCTTTATTGCTAAAGAAAGACAATAAGACTTTTACCAAGTATTTAATGTCAGTCAGAATGGAGCATGCAAAGGGTTTGCTTGTTAATCCTGACAATAAGATAGTTTCCGTCTCGGAAGCAGTCGGCTATTCTGATCCTTATTATTTTTCTCATTGTTTTAAGAAATATGTTGGGGTAAGTCCACTTGAGTATCGTAAAAAATAAAGCTGAGAGCTTTAAGCCCAGGAAGGACCGTAAGCGAATCTATAATTCGATGAGTTTTAAGATGATTGCTTCGTCTTTGCTGATCTTTGTTCTTTTTGCTATCGGAATTGTGACCGTGGAGATATCGGTCTATTCTAACTATGCTAATGCTAATGCTACTAGTCAGAACACTATTCTTACTGAACAAGTCCTTTATAACTATGAGACTTACTTCAAGAACATTTCTAATGTCTCTAACTTGATTCAGGATAAGCTTTATAACAATGATACCTCGACTTTATCTAGTGAAGAAGAAAGCAAGTATTTTGATACCGTTATTTCAGTCAAACCGGAGATTATTGATGTAGGTGTCTATGATGCTAATGGCAAATACCTTTATGGAGATAGCAACAACAAGAAGACTACCGATGTTGAAACTAAAGAACAGTGGTTTAAAGCAGCTTCTAGCAATGAGCTAATCGATAACTTCTCTTCCGTTGTTAAATCCGGTGATTACTATCAGATTATTCTTTCTAGGTATGCCGAGACTAATAAAGGTCAGAGCAACTGCATTGTCAGAATGGATCTTAACTTTACTTCTATTGTTAACTCCATCTACCAGGTTGACTTTGGAACCGGCGGGCATATTGTTATTTACGATAAAGACTATAACCTTGTTTATACTTCGGCTAATACCTTTGCGGATAGCGAAGTTACTTTGCTGAAAGACAATGTCTTAGGAACTAATAAGGTTACTATCAATAACCACGATTTTGTTATTACTCAGTACACGATTTCTAACACTACTTGGAGAGTTGCACTATTTTCTAATATTGATAATGTTAGGTCTACTAATAGACAGTTCGTTCTTTTGTCGGTTTTAATCTGTGTAATTGGCTGTGCTGTCTTCTCTATCTTGATTGTCTTCTTAGTAAAGACTGTCACTAAGCCTTTAAATGAACTGCAGATGGCTATGAACGAAGTTAGAAACAGCGACTACTTAAACTATGTCCCTTACGAAGCTAAAGGCTCTAATGAAGTAGAAGAATTAAATGATTCCTATAACGCTATGATGAAGCAGATTCAAAAACTGATGAACAACGTTGTCGAAGAGCAGAACAATCAAAGAAAGTCGGAGTTCAAGGCTTTGACTAATCAGATCAACCCTCATTTCTTATATAACACTCTTGATTCCATCATCTATCTGATTGATGAAGGGAAGAATGATGATGCTCAGACAATGGTTTTAGCTCTTTCTAAGTTCTTTAGAATCTCTATTTCTAAAGGAAAAACCATTATTCCTTTACATGATGAGATCGAGCACATTAAGAACTATCTCATTATTCAGAAGATGAGATATAAAGATGCTTTTGCTTATACCATCAAAGCTGAAGAGGACTGTCTTGATTATCAGGTTATTAAATTAATATTACAGCCGATTGTTGAGAATGCTATCTATCATGGTATTAAGGATAAAGATAAAGGGACCATTGATGTCTATTGCCATAAAGAAGGTGAATTCTTAAAGCTTTCTGTTAAGGATAATGGCTATGGAATTAGCAATGCTAAGATTGCTGAAATCAGGGAATCATTCACTGACCCAGAAGTCTATAACGGTGTTGGACTAAAGAATGTCTACCAGCGTCTTAAGATTTACTATGGCAACAAAGCTGACGTGGTGATTGATAGCGTTCTAGATGTTGGCACTACTATTACTTTAGTTATTCCGATTAAGGAGGCTACTAGCAATGAAGAAAAATAAAATAGTTTCACTTCTTGGTGTTTCTCTTTTAGTTTTAAGTAGCTGTAAATCCTCTTCTTCAAAGGTCGGAATTTTTATCTATAACGGAAACGATACCTTTATTACGGAGTTAACCGGCTGCATGAAGACGGACTTAAAAAGTTACAAAACTCAAATTTTTGATGCTTCAGAATCCCAGGTTACTCAGAATGAACAGATACTTAACTGTCTGAATGGCAACTATTCTTATTTCCTTATAAATACAGTTGATCGATTGGCCTCTAGTGCCATCATTGAGAAATGCTCTTCGAAGAACATTCCTATCATCTTCTTTAATAGAGAGCCTTTAAGCGAAGACATTACTGGAAAAGACGATATCTATTATGTTGGAACCAGCGCTGAAGTAGCTGGCCAGTATCAGGCTGAGATGGCCGCTGACTTATTTGGAAATCCAACATCTTTGAATTCTCAGTATGACAAAAATGGCGATGGAATTATTCAGCTTACTATTATTAAAGGAGAGAAAGGGCATCAAGATGCTGAGCTTAGAACTAAGTATGCTACTAACAAATTAAGAGACTTAGGGTACAACATCGATATCCTTTCTATTCAGTCAGCTGACTGGATGAGAAGTGAAGGCAAGACAGTGATGAAGAATATGTATGAAACCTATGGCGACAAGATTGAATTAGTCTTATCCAATAATGACGATATGGCACTTGGCGCCATTGACTATTTAGTCGAAAACAAGGTCTTTTTAGAAAATGTCACTAATGAAAAGCAGCCCTTTCCTATCTTTGGCGTTGATGCCACTGACGTTGGCAAAAAGGCCATAAAAGAAGGATATCTATCTGGAACTGTTTTAAATGATGCTCAACTTCAATCAACCGCAATTGCTAATCTTTTGGATTACGAAACCACTGGTAAAGATTTCGCTGACTTTCCCTTTAAATTTACCGATGGAAACCGCATTTATGTCGATGAAAAGAAAGTTAGAATTGCTGATTTAGCCTAAGTATTGGAAGATTTTACATTAAGATTAGAGATTTCTCAATTCAAATATGGAACCCCTTACACCTATAATGGCTTTAAACGAAAAGGGTTGATTGTGAAATTATTCGTAAGAAAAAACCACATTTGACCCTAAGCTCGTCTGGAATTAAGGGGGAAAATAAATGAAAAAGAATCTAATTCCATTAGCTGTGTTGGGTTTTGCTGGTATTGCTTTAACTTCTTGCGGCGGAGGTTCTAATGCAAAGAAACCTCTCATCTTCTTCAACAGACAACCTTCTGATACTACTACTGGCGAAATTGATATGACCACGATGAACTTCAACGATTCAACTTACTATGTTGGCTTCGATGCTGCTGCTGGCGGCACTGTTCAGGGCAAGATGATTACTGATTATCTTAAAACTAGAACCATCGCTCAGCTTGATAGAAACGGTGATGGAAAGATCGGATATGTTCTTTGCGTCGGTGATGAAGGACACAACGATTCAAAAGCTAGAACTTTAGGTATTCGTACTGCTTTAGGAACAGTTAATTCTTCTAAGTCAACTGCTGCTGGTGCTAGTAATACTGTTGAAGGAAGCGCTACTGTCAAAGATGGAACCTTAAAGGTTGTTGAACTTGATTCCAAGGCTATGAGTGGTACTGATGGCTCTACTTGGAACGCCAATGCCGCTGGTGCTGCTTTCACTACTTGGATTACTAAGTATGGAACTCAGATTGATATGTTGGTTTCCAACAACGATGGTATGGCTATGGGCTGCGTCTCTGCTGATCATACTGTTACTGATGTTATTCCTGTCTTCGGCTATGATGCTAACTCTGATACTCTTGCTCAGATCAAGGCTGGAAAATTCACTGGAACTGTTTCACAGAACGTTGATGCTCAGGCTGCTGGTACCTTACAGATGGTTCGTAATCTCTGCGATGGCTTAACTGGCGCTGATGTCTATACCAAGGGCTTCTCCACTGCTGATCAGTATGGCAATAAGATTACTGCCTCTATGGGTTATACTGCCTCTACTAAGGCTGTTCTTGCTGCTAATGCTCCTGTCACTAGCACTAACATTGATAGCTACTACAATGCTACTTCTACTCCTAGAGATTCTGGCATCAAGCAGATTACTGCTTCTGGTGATACCGGCAAGTCTCTTAAGGTATTCTTAAGCTTATACAACGGCGCTGATAACTTCCTTTCTTCTTCTTATAAGCCTGCTCTTAATTACTATGCTCCTCTTATGAACATTGATCTTCACATTGTTGAAGGCGATGGTCAGTCTGAGGATTCTATTACTAAGAGTATGACTAATCTTGGCAACTATGATGCTTACGCCATCAACATGGTCAAGACTAGTTCTGGTTCTCTTTACACCAACAAGCTTAAGTAGTCTTTGACTTTAAATCGACTACCACTACCCCTTCCTTTTTGAGGGGGTAGTGGTTGCTTTTTTTCAAAAGGGGAGAAAGTAAATGAATGATGATTGCATTCTAAAGATTGAGGGTCTCTCTAAAGCGTTCGGAAAAAACAAAGTTTTACGTAACATTAATCTAAATGTCCAACGTGGATCTGTTATGGGCTTGATGGGTGAAAATGGTGCTGGTAAATCCACTATGATGAAATGCCTCTTTGGTATTTATCAAAAGGATGAGGGCTCTTTCACTCTTGACGGCAAAAGTATTGATTTTTCCGGTCCTAAAGAAGCTCTTGAACATGGTATTGCTATGGTTCATCAGGAATTGAATCAGTGTGTTCAAAGATCAGTTCTTGATAATTTATTTTTGGGCCGTTATATTACGAACAAATTTGGTGTTATTGATGAAAGAACCATGCTTAAGAAAGCAAAGAAGCTTTTTGCTTCCTTAAAAATGGATGTTGATCCAAAAGTTAAGGTTTGCACATTGTCTGTTTCTCAAAGACAGATGATTGAAATTGCTAAGGCTGTCTCTTATAACGCTAAAATCATTGTTTTGGATGAACCGACTTCTTCCCTAACCGAACGAGAGGTTAAGAAGCTTTTTGGTATTGTCAGCGGTTTAAGAGCTAAGGGTGTCTCATTCGTTTATATCTCGCATAAAATGGATGAGGTTTTCGAAATCTGTGACCAAGTATCCGTTCTTCGTGATGGTCAGATGATCATGACTAAGGATGTTAAGGATACTAATATGAATGAACTTATTTCTGCAATGGTAGGACGTTCACTCGATCAAAGATTCCCACCTGTTGATAATACTGTTGGGAAGCCTGTTTTGGAAGTGCATGATCTTTCCACCGAATATGAGCCTTTCCTAAAAGATATTTCCTTTACAGTCAACAAAGGCGAAATTTTCGGCATCTATGGTCTAGTTGGCGCAGGACGTTCCGAACTTCTTGAAACTATTTTTGGATTAAGAACTATTTCAAGAGGTTACATTGTTTATGAAGGTAAGAAGATGAATTTTAAATCTGCCAAAGATGCCATGAAATACAATTTTGCTTTAATCACAGAAGAGAGAAAACGAAATGGTATGTTTGGTAAGGGCGATTTAACATTCAATACGTGTATTCTTAGCCTTGATAAATATAAAGATTGGTCTGGAATTTCTCCAGCCAAGGAAGAAAAAGCGACTAAGAAAGAGATTGCTATTATGCATACCCGCTGCACTGGACCCCATGATCCAATGACTTCCTTATCTGGTGGTAACCAGCAAAAGATTATTTTTGGTAAATGGCTTGAGAGAAACCCTGATGTCTTCTTAATGGATGAGCCTACCAGAGGTATTGATGTTGGCGCTAAATATGAAATCTATGAATTAATCATTAAAATGGCAAAGCAAGGCAAGACAATCATTGTTGTTTCATCCGAAATGCCAGAAATCTTAGGTATCACTAATCGTATTGCAGTTATGTCCAATCATCGTATATCCGGAATAGTCAATACTAAAGATACTAATCAGGAAGAGCTGCTTCGCTTATCGGCCAAGTACCTCTAATTAAGAAGGAGAAAAAAACATGGAAGAAAACAAAGTTGTTGCAACAGCAAAAGAAAAACAAGCTATTGCCAAAGTTGTAGATGACGAGAACAACAGTCCAGTTTATTCTGACCCTGAAATTCTCGGTTATTTGAATCAACTCTATAATCTTCGTAAAGAAGGAAAACTAAAAATCGCCAACCTTGAAGAAGAAATATATGATGTTAAGCACAATCAGATGCTTGATAGTAAGACTAAGGAAACAATTCTAAATAGTGATAAAGTTGCACTTGAAAAAGCACGCGAAGTAGCTAAAAAGAATTCTGCTGAAGAAAAGCAAATTGTCGCTAAGGCAGTTACTCGTACTAAAGCAGTTTCCACTGTATATCAGGCTTCAGTAAAGCAGATTGGCAAAGATGCTGTTGCTTCTGCTCAGCCAGGACATGAAAAGAAGTTGGTAGAAATTCAAGATGCTCATCAAAAGGCTTTGGCTGCCATTCACGCAGAACACGATTCCAAAATCGCTGTCGCTCAGGGTGATGAGCAAAAGAAACTTAAGAATCAGCTTAATGCTGAATTAAGTTCAGAAAACATTTCTTATAATTCCAATATGAAAGAAGAGAAGGCCAACTTTACCAACATCAAGAAAAAGGCAAAAAACGATTACTACACAGCTTTCTTAGCAAAATTCCATAAACTTAATGAGATTCATGGTGGCAAAAATACTTGGATTGAAAATGAAGAAAACAAGATCCAAAAATACATTGCCAACTTTGATTCTAAGACCTTCTTCCTTACAAACGCTTTGTACTTTGTTGTTATTGTCTTCTTCATTGCTTGTATTATTATTTCTCCTATTACCGGAAACGGCTTGCTCTTAACTGGTGAATCCTTAATTACTCTAGCAACTAATATGTCGCAGCGTCTCTTCTTTGCTTTAGGTGTTGCTGGTTTAATTCTCTTAGGCGGTACTGATTTGTCTATTGGCCGTTTGATTGGTTTAGGCACACTTTGCACTGGCTTGCTCTTACAGGATAAGATAAATTCAGCTGCAGTCTTTGGTTCAAGATGGGATTTATCTGGTATCTCCTTTGGTGTTAGAGTCCCTCTTGCTATTATCGTCACTGTCTTTGCTACTACCTTAGTTTCTTCAATTGCTGGTTTCTTCTCTGCTAAATTCAAGATGCATCCGTTCATTACTACTTTGTCAACTATGTTAATTACCTACGGCTTCATGATGGTTGCTACCTCTGGTAACCCCACTGGACCGGTCAGTTCTACTGTCAGCGATGTGGTTATTCAGAAAATAGGCGGTTGGCTCCCTACTTATGTTATCTATGCTGCTATTGCTTATATCGTTGTTTGGTTTATATGGAACAAGACTAAGTTTGGTAAGAACATGTATGCAGTCGGTGGCAACCCCGAGGCTGCCGCTGTCTCCGGTATTTCTTACTTCAAGGTAACTTTAGGCGTTTTCATCATGGCTGGTGTCCTCTACGGCTTTGGCAGTTTCTTCATGGGTATGATTTCTAACCCTGCTGCTAATAACGGTTATGGTTACGAACTTGATGCTATCGCTTCCTGCGTTATCGGCGGTATCTCCTTCTTCGGCGGTATCGGTAAGGTTTCTGGAACTATCTTAGGTGTCTTAATCTTTGAAGGTATGACTCTTTGCTTAACTATGTTAAATGTTTCTTCTTACTGGCAGTTTGTCATTAAGGGTGTCATCTTAATGGCTGCTGTTGCTCTTGATTCTCTTAAGTATCTCAAGAAGAAGTAAATTCAAGATTAATAAAAAGCTCTGGCGATGTAACCAGAGCTTTTTTTGCTTTTCTTTTTAATTTAGCGAAGAGTAATACTTATTGATTTTCAGGTAAAGCTTTTAAATAGTTGTTGATATTGTTTAAAGAAGTATAGATACTTCCAACGGTAGAATCCTGGTTGAGCTTAACAAGCATTTTATCATAACCTAAAAGCCATAAACCGGTTGAATCTATTTTTGAGCTTGATAATTGATCTATTTCCCGGAAGACACCACTTGCTAATTTTACTGCCAGTTTTGCGTTTATTCTTTTAGCTTGATAGGTATTCCAATTCTTAACGTAGGTTTCATAGAAACTATAGACAGTTTTAATAATGATTTCATTTGTGAAACCATCAGCTAAATAGATACTGTTGCTTCCTTTGATAAAATCAGCTGCTGGGGTGATTCCCTTAAAATCAGGATTGCTTTCAAAGAGATCATAAGCATCACGATAATTGGATGGCAAGTCTTCAATATCGGTACTGGTTCCTAACAATGAGAAACTAGTATCTTTATAGTCAAAGACCGACTGAGCTAGAAGCTTAGTCTCCGTGTAAACGTTTTGAAAGTCTTCTCCAGAAAGAGTTTTGTTGACTCCGCAATCAGCCAAGAAAGAAAACTTTTTCAAAGTAGAAGTAAAGAAGTAACTTACAAAGATTGGAAGACCGGTTTTCTTGAAATGAACGTTTGCTTCATCTAAGACTCTCTTTTTATCTAAACTAGTTAAAAGAACCGGAGCTTTGGTATTATCCATAACTTCAAACAAACGCTTGGCGATAGTATCAGGATCTTCAGTTTGCTTTTTATCTTGATTATAGGTGGGAACGCAATTAACTTCTTTAAGAGAATCCATTGTCGACATCTTCTCAGTATTTCCGACTGCATAAATGGTGACATCCTTATGTTTTGAATTAAAAACTTTTATGGCCTGAATTAATATGCTTGTTCCAGCATTGTTTCCAGTGGTGTCTACTACAATTGCTTTCATGGGTAGATTTCTCCTTGAAATTATTATACTTCTTTTACCTTAAAGATTTATTGTTTCTCTATACTTATCTAATTGATAGAAATTAGTAGCTGTCTTATAATTGTAATATGAGAAAAAATAGATTTATTAAAGCTAGTATTATCATAACTTTAGGACTGATATTAACAGGTTGTTCTACAGGTATTTCCAGTGTATCCATTGATACATCCTTGCCTATTTATTCAGGAAAAGAGCATACACTTGTTGCAACTACTGATGAAAGCTTTGATAGTTCCTATAATAGCGGAGATCCAGTTTCTAGTCAGGGTATTACAGTTACTTTTGATGGAAAAGCGTTATCTTCTGATCAGTTATTCTATACTTCTAGTCTTACTGATCCGACCAATCATTACTTATATCCTGGTCATTCACAACTTACAACTAATTCTGCTAATCCGGTGACTTATTCTTTTTATGCTGGCTATGCTGATAATCAATTTATTTATTTGAGTAACAATATCGATATCTCAATCGTTAATCCCTCTTCCGGTACTGATAATAGTTGGGTTAGTAATTTGGTTGTTGGTATTATGGTTGCTGTATTAGTAATTTTCTTTGGTGTTATGTATAAATTGAAGAAAGACAAAGAAGAGGGTAAACGATGAAATACTCTTTAAAAGAACACCCGATGGTTATTATGTTCGTTTTAGCTCTTTTGATGCTGGCTGTTTCTTTAACTTTGGGGGTATATAAGAATTTTAATATATATTCGATCATTGCTATTGCTATTGCTGGCTTAGGTTCTATTTTCCTTGGCTATTCCTTTATTTATGATTTGATTCAATATAAGAAGAAGAAAAAGGAATTAGATGGAAAGGAAAATAAGAAAGATGACCAAAACAGAAATTGAGCAGTCTTTAATGACTTTTCCAGGTGACTGGAATAGTCTTTTAAGCGACGAGAAGAAGAAAGAATATTATCAGAAGCTTGTAGATGTTATTTCTGATAAGTATATGACTGAAAAGGTTTATCCGCCTTTTGATCAAGTCTTTAATGCTTTTAAATTGACTCCTGTTGATCAGATTAGATGTGTCATCATTGGTCAGGATCCTTATTTCAATGAAGGACAAGCTAATGGTTTGGCATTTTCAGTTGGGAAGGGTGTAAGGCTACCGCCTTCATTACAGAACATCTATAAGGAACTTTATTATGAATTTGGTTATCCAATTCCCAAGACCGGCTCATTAGAAAGCTGGGCTAAACAAGGTGTTCTTCTTTTAAACGCTTCTTTAACAGTTAAGGCTGGTGAGGCCAATAGTCATTCTTCTTTGGGCTGGATGACTTTTACTGATGATGTAATTTCCTTGATCAATAAGGTTGATCGACCTATCGTTTATTTACTTTGGGGCAAGTATGCTCAAAGCAAGGCTCCTTTTATTACTAATAAAAGAGCCTGTATTATTGAGACTGCTCATCCTTCTCCTATGTCTGCGACTAGAGGATTCTTCTGCTCTGACTGCTTTAAGAGATGCAACAAGTATCTTAAGAGCCAGGGATTAGGTGAGATTGATTTTCAGATTAAAGACTAATAATTTATATTGATTTTAAGAAAAGGGCTTTATTTTAGGGACTTTTTAATTGCAAACAACAAGTTTTAATTAAATAGGTTGCTGGAAAGCGGGGCAAAAGCGACATAATTTCTGATTTAAAAAGAGGTCTTTTTTCTTTTCATTATTGTTTCTTTAATTACTATAGCTAAGACAAAATAAAACTAATGTAGAAATAGAGACTAATAAACCTTATAATATTAAGTTGTGTAACGCTATTTAAGGAGCACTTATTATGGATAATGAAGAACTTTTAAAGAAAATTCAGGCCGTTTGTGATGAATCAGCTAAGAAGTTTATCCGTCCTGCTAAGATTACTATCATCAATGTCGAAGATAAGCCTGATGGAACTAAGGATGTTCTTTGCTTAGGTTCCGATATGCCGGTTCTTATCTATCGTTTATTTAATGTCGATAAAGACGGCAATGTTACTGAGAATGGCGATATTGCTAAGGCTGTTGAAGCTACTAGAAACTACAACACTGTCATTAAGCCGACTTTAAAGCTTGTTCCTCCGGCTGTTGAAGAGGGACCTGAATATGAAATCGGTGTTGAGAACAGACTCGATAATGGCGGAGTTGAAATCAAACTAAAGTCTTCTATCGGTCGTGATGTTACTATGATTGAAATCTATCGTTATTTCGATTATGTCTCTAAGATTTTCTTTGTTTCCTGCGTTGGCTTATCCTTTGGTGGTCAGTATCTCTTCTCTGTTACTCCCGATTCCAAGCACATTAAGCTTATCGTTGGACGTAATGAAGAAATCAAGAAGCGTATTGATATGATGACTGAGCTTTTACAGAATAGACTTCTTCCTTCATATCAGACTATTGCTGCTGCTGCTCAGTTATTGAATGGTCAGGTCAAGGCTCATATTTCTCTTGATGGCAATGATGGCACTAAGAATGAGTTTGATTCTACCTTCTGCTATGATGATCCGGTTGTCTCTACTCGTTATGCTTTCTTTGCTGATCCTAAGGATCAGAAGAAGGGTGTCATCCTTATCTGCGATATCTTTGATAACAACAAGCTGATTACTTCTAACTCCTGGACTGAAGAACAGAAAGCTGAAGTTGATAAGTTCAAAGCTTTGATGAAAGAGAAGCCGGAAGAGTTCCAGAAGAACTGTTGCAGCTTCTTCGCTGATAGTCTTGATTTCCGTTATGCTGCCTTCAAGGCTGGTAAGCTTAAACCTAGTCCGATTCCTACTCCTAGTGAAAAACCTGCTGAAGCTAAGTAATAATTAGTTTCTGATTGCATTGGAGGATAAAGATTATGGTCGCTACTGCTGATTCTCGTTTTCTTTCTATTACTAACAATAAGGGACTTAAAGGTACTTTTTCAACATTTGGAGCTGGTGTTAGATCACTGACTCTGAATGGAAAGCCTTTAATCCTTGAACTAGCTGATCCTAATGAGTATCTTCTTGCCAATCAGTTTTTTGGTAAGACCTTAGGAAGAGTAGCTGGCCGTATTCCTGATAAGTTCACCATAGGTGATCACACCTATAGTGTTTTAGGTGACAAGGATCATATCTGCCTTCATGGCGGAATCATGGAATCCTTATCATTTAGAAACTTTGAAGGAACATTAATTACTTCACCCCAAGGAAACAGCATTCAATTTACTTATCTTTCTAAAGATTTGGAATGTGGATTCCCTGGCAATCTTGAGGTAAAGGTTACTTACTTTATTCCTAATGATAGGAATGAATTAACCATTAGATTTGAGGCTAAAGCCGATAAATCTACTCCGGTTTCTTTAAGCAATCATATCTATTGGAACATCTTTAATTCCGATAACGTCAATAATTATCGCTATTATGTCAATGCTTCTAAATACGGTGTCTTTAAGAAAGGCACTCAGCTGATTGTAAAGACTGCTAACGTTCCTGCCTGCTTGGACTTCAGAAAGAAGCCTTTACTTAAGACTAATCTTGATTTGATTGAGAAAGAGATTCCTGAGATTGGTACTCTTGATCACGCTTTCTTATTAGATGAGGTAACTTCAACTAAGCCTCAGGCTATTCTTGATACTGAGCATCTTACTATTGAATGCTACACTGATTATGATTGTATTAATAACTATGTTGATTCCTCACTTTCTAAGGTTAACTTTACTAATGGCAAAGGATTAACTACTGCTAGAAGAAGAGCTATCGCTATTGAACCTGAGATGTATCCGTTAGATGATTTAGTCTTAAAGGGTGGACATACTTATTCACACTTTATGACTTACAAGTTAATTTCAAAGTAGCTTTTATAGGAGGGCTTATACCATGGATATTAATGAGATGCTTAAAGAGATTCCTGATCTTTCAGGAAAACCAGCTGTTGCTCTTGAAACAACTGTTCTTACTCATGGTATGCCTTATCCTCAGAATGTCGCTTGTGCTTTGGCCTGTGAAGAAGAAATCAGAAAAGCTGGTGCTGAACCTTATACTATCGGTATTATCAATGGCAAGATCAGAATTGGTCTTACTAAAGATGAAATTGAAGCCTTAGGTCAGAACCATTCTGCGATTAAGGTATCCAGAAAAGATATTCCATATTGCTTAACTGAAGGCTTAACTGGCTCTACTACAGTGGCTGCTACTATGATTTTAGCTAATCTAGCTCATATTAAGATCTTTGCTACTGGCGGTATCGGCGGTGTTCATCGTGGCTTTAATGAAACAATGGATGTTTCTACTGATTTAGGAGAATTCGGTAAGACTGATGTCAATGTCATCTGTGCTGGCCCTAAGGCTATCTTAGATATTCCTAGAACCATGGAATACTTAGAGACTCAAGGTGTCCCGGTTATTGGCTATCAGACTGAGACTTTACCTCTTTTCTACACTAGAAGCAGCAAATATAAGCTTGATATTCATGCTTCCTCTGCTCTTGATGTCGCTAAGATGATTCATGTTGGAGATAAGCTTAATCTTCATCAGGGCTCTTTAATTGTTAATCCTATCCCAGAAGAATATTCTCTTGATCCTACCTGGATGGAAGAAAAGATTGAGGAAGCTTTAACCATGATGGAGAAGGATAACATCCATGGTAAGAGAGTCACCCCTTATTTATTAGATAAATTAGTTGGCTTAACTAATGGCAAGTCTTTGGAATCTAACATTTCTTTAATTAAGAATAATGCATATGTAGCTGGTCTCATTGCTAAAGAACTGGTAAAATTAGATTAGAAGTATTCTGAAAGGAATTATTTAATATGAAAGCATTAGTGACTGGCGGTACTGGCGGCATTGGTTTAGCCATGTCTGACTCTTTGGCGAAAAGAGGCTATGATCTTTTAATTGTCTCCCGCAAAGAAGGCAGTATTGAAGAACTTAGAAAGAAGTATCCGGATAGAAAGATTGATTTTGCTTCTTATGATCTTTCTGATGAAAAAGAATGCTTTCGTCTTTTAGATGAAACTAGGGACATGGATTTTGATATCTTTGTTAATAATGCCGGTTTTGGCGATATTGGAAAACTTACTGAGACTGATACTAATAAGGAAATTAAGATGATTAAGCTTAACGATATTGCTACTGTCATCTTAGTTAAGAATTTCTTAAGAAGATTCATTGCTAAAGGAAAAGGAAGAGTACTGACAGTTGCTAGTGCTGCTGCCTTTGGCCCAGCTCCTTATATGACTGTTTACTATTCCACTAAAACCTTTGTTTACTATCTAGCTCATGGCTATTACCGTGAACTTAAAGACTATAAGTCCAAGGTTACCATCTCAGTTTTATGCCCAGGACCAGTTAAGACTGATTTTGAGAATAAAGCTAACTGCCATTTCACCATTGGCTCTTTATATCCTGAGAAGGTTGGAGAATTAGCTATTAAGAAGACTCTTAAAGGAAAGCTTACAATTGTTCCTGGCTTTAAGATCAAGCTAGCTCATCTCTTCTCTCATTTTGTTCCGAAGAAGTTTATTTCTAAGGTTCTAAATAAGTCTGCTGAAATAGGCAAATAGTAGAAAAGGATGTGATATTTGTTTCATGAACAAAATATACTCAAATAGACCTTTAGTAGTTGGCTTGATGAGACTGGAGCAGTTATCAAGCGAAGAATTAGAAACTTTAATTAAATCATGTTTGGATTTAGGTATCGACAGTTTTGATATTGCCGATATTTACTGCCATCACGAATCAGAAATAAAATTAGGTGAGGTATTAAAAAGAAATCCTTCTTTAAGAGAGAAGATGTTTATTCAGACTAAATGCGGTATTGTACAAAAAGAGGGTGAGTTTACTCACTATGACCTGTCTTATGATTATATTCAGAAAGCCACTAGAGAATCTTTAGCTAGGATGAACCTTTCTTATGTCGATTCTCTTTTGCTTCACCGCCCTGATATCTTTATGGATGCCGATGAAATTGATCGAGCCTTCTGCGATTTAAAGAAAGAAGAGATCGTCAGTCACTTCGGTGTCTCTAATATGGACGTCTCTCAGATTAGATACTTAAGAGATTCTGCCACTCTTCCTATTGAAGTGGATCAGTTGCAGTTAGGTTTAGGGCAGTGCACACTATTAAGCCAGGCTATTAATGTTAATAATCCTGAAGAACAAGGATTGAACAACGATGGTATCTTCTATTACCTAAAGAAACATGAAATGGCTCTTCAGTGCTGGTCTCCTTATCAGTTTGGCTTCTTTAAAGGCTCTATCTTTAATGTGCCAGAGATGAGGAATACTCAGATTGAGCTTAAGAAATTGGCTGAAAAATATCAATCGACACCTTGCGGAATAGCTACCGCCTTCTTATCTAACTTAGGCAAGAATGTTCAGGTAATTACTGGCAGTACTAATATTGACCATATTAAAGAAAGCTTAGCTGGAACTAAGATTGTTCTCTCCAAAGCTGATTGGTATGAGCTCTTTGCTTCGACTGGCCATTTAGTTCCTTAATCAAATAAGAATAATCAAATATAAGGCACCTCATTTCTAAAGGAAGGGGTGCCTTTTTATATCTATAAGTAATCGGGTATTAAATGGCTCTAAAAAGATACTTTTAAAATCCAAATAATGACATCTTCTATAAAAGAATTTAGAAATTTAGCACTTTAACCTTGAAATTGCTAAAATTGAATTTATAATAATAGCAGTCGTTCAAAAGAATGCTAAAAACGGAGGAGAAAAAATGATTAAGCCTTTAAGAGATTATGTCGTTTTAGAGAAGCTTCCGGAGGAGAAGAAGGTTGGTTCCATCATTATTGCTGGAAAGACTGATAATGAGTCTGCTGTTGCTAATGTAGTGGCTGTTGGACCTGGCTACACCGATGAAGAAGGACATAAGATTGTTGTTGAATCCAAGGTTGGTCAGAAGGTTATTTATAAGAAATATTCCACTACTGATTATGAGGATCACGGCAGAAAGCTGATGCTCATTCAGGATAAAGATATTTTAGCTGTTGTTGATTAACAAATAGGAGATAACTAATCATGGCAAAGAAAATTACATACGGCAAAGCCGCTAGAGATAACATGCTTAAAGGTGTCGATGCTTTAGCTGACACTGTTAAGCTTACTTTAGGACCTAAGGGCAGAAATGTTGCTCTTGATAAGGGTTATGGTTCACCTCTTATTGTTAATGATGGTGTCTCTATTGCTAGAGAGATCGAACTTGATGATAAGGAACAGAATGTTGGCGCAAAGTTAGTCTATGAAGTTGCCAACAAGACTAATGATGTAGCTGGCGATGGTACTACCACAGCTACTCTCTTAGCTCAGTCAATGATCCATAAGGGATTTGAGGCTGTTGATAAGGGCGCTAATCCGGTCTTTGTCAGAGCCGGTATTGAAAAGGCTTCTAAGGCTGTCGCTGATGAGTTATTAAAGAACTCCAAGAAGATTTCTACTTCTACTGATATTGCTTCAGTAGCTGCTATTTCTTCCGGTGATGATGAAATCGGTAAGACTATTGCTGAAGCTATGGATAAGGTCGGCAAGGATGGTGTCATCACTGTCGATGAATCCAAGGGCTTTGATACTACTCTTGAAGTAGTTCAGGGAATGCAGTTCGATAAGGGCTACATCTCTCCTTATATGGTCACTGATTCTGAAAGAATGGTTGCTGAACTTGAGAACGCCTATGTTCTTGTTACTGATCAGAAGGTCTCTAACATTCAGGATATTCTTCCGATGCTTCAGTCAGTTGTCGATTCTCATCGTCCGTTACTCATCATTGCCGATGATGTCGATAATGATGTAGCTTCTACTCTTATTGTCAATAAGCTCCGTGGCACTTTCAACGTTGTCGCTGTTAAGGCCCCTGAGTTTGGTGATAATCAGAAGAATATGCTCCAGGATATTGCTATTATGACTGGCGCTAACTTCTATTCTAAGGATCTTTCTATGAATCTTAAGGACGTTACTGTTAACGACTTAGGTTCTGCTAAGAAGATCAAGGTCACAAAGGATAGCACTACTATCATCGGCGGAGCCGGTGACAAGAAGGCTTGTGATGATCGTGTCAATGAACTCAAAGGTCAGATTGAAGAATGCAAGTCTGATTATGATAAGAAGAATCTCCAGAAGAGAGTCGCTAAGCTCTCCGCTGGTGTAGCTGTCATCAGAGTCGGAGCTACTACCGAGACTGAACTCAAGGATAAGAAGCTTCGTCTTGAGGATGCTATCAATGCTACAGCTGCCGCTGTTGAAGAAGGTGTTGTTGCTGGCGGTGGTGTTGCCTTAATGCAGGCCTATCGTTCTTTAAAGGGCAAGATTACTGATAAGAATCCTGATATCCAGAAGGGTATTGATGCTGTTATCAATACTTTACCTGCTCCTTGTGCCCAGATTGCAGCTAACGCTGGATTCGATGGCGCTGATATCATTGAAGAAATGAAGAATCAGAAGGGTGACTATGGTTTCGATGCTAAGACCGGAAAATGGCTTAATATGCTTGAATCCGGTATCATTGATCCCACCAAGGTCACTAAGACTGCTCTCTTAAACGCCGCTTCTATTTCTGCTTTGTTCATTACTACTGAAGCTGTTGTTACTGAGTTACCTAAACCTGCTGCTCCGGTTGCTCCTGCTGCTGGTGGCGATGAAGGTATGGGTTACTAGACTAACTCTTAATTAGCTAGATAAAAAAGCTCTTCCTGCAAAAGGGAGAGCTTTTCTGATTCTTATTCAGAAAAGAGGAAGTTGAGAAAAAACAAATACTTCAACTTCTTCTTTCTAATCTATTAAACAGCTGGCTCCAATAATCCCGGCATCGTTTCCTAAAGAAGCTACTGCTACACTAACTTTTGGACCGCCTCCAAAACCATAATGGGCTTTCTTTATATATTCATTCAAGGGGTTAATTAAAGAGTCTCCCTGATAAGAGACGCCTCCGCCTAGAAGAACAATATCCGGTTTAAAAATGTTGATGAAATTAAGAATTCCTTCTCCTAAGTAATAAATGAAGTTATTGACTACTTCAATAGCAGTCTTATCTCCCTCACTGGCCACAGAAAAGGCGGTTTTGGCTCCCACTTTATCAATATCGTTTTCTACGTAATTCCAGAGATGTGATTCAGGATGTTTTTTCATAGCCTCTTTGGTGTCTTTTATTAATGCGGTGGCACTAGCATAGGTTTCTAAGCATCCTCTTCTTCCACAGGTGCATTTTCGCCCGTTTAATTCGATTATAGAATGACCAAGTTCAGCTCCTTTTCCGTCTTTGCCTTCATAGATCTTTCCATTCAAAACTAAACCACCGCCTACCCCCGTTCCTAAAGTCAAGAAGACGATATTCTGATAGTTCTTTCCAGAGCCGAAACGGGCTTCTCCAAGACAGGCAACATTAGCGTCATTAGCAGCCTTGGCCTTTAAGCCAGTGGTTTTTTCAATTAGATCTACTAAGGGAGCGTTGTTGAACTTGAGATTGTTGGAATAGTCACAGATTCCTTTGGTTGAATCGATTGATCCTGGACAGCCAATGCCTATGCCTGAAATATCTTTCTTATCAATCTTGTTAGTCACTAAAAACTTATTAATCTCGATACCTAATCCTTTAACAACCTCTGTTGAAGAAATGGTCTTGTCAAACTTGTAAGAACACTTTGCTAGTATCTTACCTTCCCTGTTGACTATACCGAATTTGAGATTGGTTCCACCAATATCAACTCCGATTTTCAGCTTTTCATTATTGGGCATCTTTGATTAATTTAGCTAAGCCATATATCTGATTGGTTGGCATACAGCAGATAGCTATTCTTAAGACATCATCCTTGATTGGGGCGATAAAGACATTCTTTTTAGCTAAGGTATCAGCAACCTTGTTGGCATCTTTTACCTTTATTGAGATAAAGAAACCGGCTCCGTAAGGATACCAAGAAAGGCCGTTTTTTTTGGCTTCCTTTAGAAAGATTTTTGATCTCTTAAGGACCAAATCTTTGTTCTTTCTGATGTCTTCTTTTAATATCTTGACGCTCTCTTCATTATGAAGAAGATCAGAAATTGAATTCATAGCCATATGATTAGGAGTAGACCAATATGATCTAGCTAGCATACGGCAGTCTAAATCAGCATTTTCAACATCATTCTTGTCGTTAGAATAGATAGCTAAAGCACCGATTCTTAAGCCATAGAAAGAGAAGGTCTTGGAGAAGGACATACAAATATAGGAAGTAATGCTTTTATCCAATGATTTAACACTGTCAGCAATGTACTTTCTTGAGATATCATCGGCAAAATCAATATAGGCAACATCAAAGATTAAGGAGATTCCAATCTTCTTAGTGTATTCATTTAAAAGAGCAACTAAATCATGCCATTCTTTCTCAGTCATACAGAAACCAGTGGGATTCTGGCAGGGGTCGTTAACAATGAGACTTAAACAACTATATTTTCCAATAGATTCTTCAATTATTTTTTTAATGCCTTCAATATTGAATCCGTTCTTTTCATTGAAGTTATCGTAGAAAACAAAAGGAGCTTTATTGCAGTTTGCCATCGTCTGATAGTTTGGCCAAGCTAAAGAAGGAAGCAGTAAAAGACCATTCTTCAAAGTTGATTCTCTAATAGAGATAGAGACAGCGCCAGTTCCACCTAAAGTGGAAATGACTTTCATATTCTTAGAGGCTAAAGCCTCATCGAAATGGTTACCCCAGAACCAATTTATCAGTAGGTTTCGATAGTCTTCTTCGCCAGCTACTGAAGAATAAATTAAGTCTTCATCCTGGACGTGCTTAGCTAAGGTTGATCTGATAGAAGGATAAATAGGCAAAGAACCATCATCTAGATACATCATTCCGATAGTTCCGTTAGTAACTTTCTCACCTTTTTTGATTTTTTCCTGAGCTAGGTGATTTAGCATCAGTATGCAGTCATTCTGTTGTTTCATTTAGATTATTCCTTGAGCCATCATAGCATTAGCAACTTTTTCAAATCCAGCTATGTTAGCACCCTTTACTAAATCATATTCATCTCCGTATTCCTTAGCAGTCTTATAGACATTAGCGAAGATATTATTCATGATAGTCTTCAGCATCTTATCGACTTCTTCAAATGACCAGCTTAGTCTTTCAGAATTCTGAGACATCTCTAATCCAGAGACAGCTACACCTCCAGCGTTACAGGCTTTTGAAGGGCCATAGACAATATGACTCTTTAAGAAGTATTCACTAGCATCTAACCTGCAAGGCATATTGGCTCCTTCAAAGACAGCTTTAACGCCATTGTTCACTAAGGCTTTGGCGCTAGCTAGATTGATTTCGTTTTGGGTAGCACAGGGTAGAGCGATGTCGCATTTTCTAGTCCAGATATCGGAACAGTTGTTGCCATAGATAGCCTTTGGATGATAGTTAAGATATTCCTTTATTCTTTCTCTCTTAACTTCCTTGATATCTTTGATGGCATTTAGGTCAATGCCGTTTTCATCATAGATATAGCCGTCAGAATCAGACATAGCGATAACTTTTCCGCCTAATTCAGTGGCTTTACTAGCAGCATAGATAGCAACATTTCCGCTTCCTGATACAATGACTTTCTTATCTTTGAAGTCAGTATGAAGCATTTCTTTTAAGGCAGCTTCAGCAAAGTAGCAGAGACCAAATCCCGTAGCTTCTTTTCTAGCCAAAGATCCGCCATAAGAAAGACCTTTTCCTGTTAGGACACCATCGTTTCGATTCATGATTCTTTTATACTGACCATATAGATAACCTATTTCTCTTCCACCGACTCCAATATCTCCGGCTGGCACATCGGTAAATTCACCGATGTACCTAGATAATTCAGTCATAAAGGCTTGGCAGAAAGACATGACATCATAGTCAGTCTTACCTTTAGGATCAAAATCTGATCCGCCTTTTCCTCCACCCATAGGAAGACCAGTAAGGGAGTTCTTTAAAGTTTGTTCTAAACCCAGGAACTTCAGTATTGATAAATTAACTGAAGGATGGAATCTTAATCCGCCTTTATAAGGTCCAATAGCGGAATTATATTGGACTCGATAGCCATTATTGATATTGACATTGCCGTTATGATCAACCCAGGAGACTTTAAAAGCAATGATTCTATCAGGATTTAAAAACCTTTCAATAAGTTTCTGCTTTTCAAACTCTGGATGCTTTTCAATATAGGGAGACAAAGATAAAAGAATCTCTTCGGCTGCCTGTAAGTATTCAGGCTCGTTCTGATACTTGGCCTTAAGAGTTTCAAAGTATTTTTCAATATATTCAACCATGGCAGTTCCCTCTTGCTTAATATTTTAAATTAATAAGCACTTAATAGCTATTATTTCATTGGTTTAGTTCTAGAAAAGAGATGGGGCCTAGAAAGCAGTTTTATCAAATGATATAAGTACTTTTAATAATTTGATATAATCCAAATTTTTAAATGCTGATTGATGATTTAATAAAGTTAGCTGAATCCTGAAGCTTTTTTAATTCTTCTGAACTTAATTTAACATCCTTCAGGGCTACTGCTCCTTCTTTAGAGATAGTAGCAGGAACACTGATATAAGTATCTTTAATTCCATATTCATCATTAACATATGTACAGACAGGTAAAACCACTTTTTCGTCATTGATAATGGCTTTGATGATTCTAGCTACGGCTGAGGCGACTCCATAATAGGTTCCACCTTTTCTTTCTAGTATTTCAAAACCATATCTTTTTACTTGGTTTTCGATTTCATCCAAATAGGAAGTGGTATCACTCATGTGAAGAGAAGTCTTAAGGTATTCTTTTAAGGGGACTTCTCTAACGGTGGCTAAAGAGGAGCACATAAACTGAGTATTACCGTGTTCTCCTAAGCTATAGGCATCAATATCAGAGACACTGACATTTAGCTTGCTTGCTAAGATGATTCTTAATCTAGTGGAATCCAACAAGGTTCCGGTGCCAATGACTTTATTAGTAGATAATCCAGATAACTTATAGGAATAGTAAGTCATGATATCTAAAGGATTAGAAGCAATAATGATAAAGCCATCATAATTTCTGTTTTTTAATTCTTTGATGATAGAAGTTATGATAGCAACGCATTTAGCTAAGCCATTCATTCTGCCTTCTTTGTTGTTAGCATTGGCCTGACTTAATCCGGCTGTGATTACGACAAAAGAAGAATCCTTAACATCATCGTAGGTTCCTACTTTTAGAATTTTATCGGGATAGGTAATATAGCTGCTATCCTTTAAATCCATTATCTCGCCTAAAGCTAATCCCTGATTCAAGTCAATCAGAGCTAGTTCATCCGCTAAGTTTTTATCTAAGATAGTTGAAGCAACACTGCTTCCAACATGCCCAGCACCAATTATTGTTACTTTATTCATAATGCTTTTTCCTTGCTATATTTTAGAACTACCTTTTCTTATTATTATAGAAATCTTAGTGTAATTAAAGCTTAATTATATCTAGTATTTATCAGGATTAAGAAATTTTCTTCCTACCATGACTAGATGGCCTTTCCAGCCAACTATTAAAGCTACCACGATACCAATACCAGCCTGTAAGAACTGGAAGGGAAGCTTAAGGAGAGCATATTCAGGAGTGGAATAAATGAAGGCTCTTCCTAAAGAATAGCCAACCACCATGATGATTCCGCCAATGATGTTACCAATCACCGAAGCCGTTACCGGTTTCTTCTTAAGCACATAGTTAGAGAAAAGAGAAATAACAATTGCCTGTAGCCCATGGACTACTAAAGAGACAAACATGGGAGCGGGGTAAAAGAAGAAGTCTCCTAAAAATGATCCGATGCCGCCAACGATGAAAGCGCCTAAAGGATCGAGAAACATACTGGCTAAGCAGATAGAGATATCACAAAGATAGAGGTGACCTCCAGGTACTGGTATTCCAAAAGAGCTCAGGACCACTGTTATTGCTAGGAATAAAGCGACTAAGCAGATCCATCTAATTTGTTTATTTAGTTTACTCATAGTTTATTGCCACTCTATTATAGCTAAAAGATTAAATCTTATCTTTATTATTTCTAAAGAACACTTAATATTTACAATTCCAATTAAAAAGCTACCTGATTGGATACGGGGGAGCATCTAATCAGGTAGCTAAAACAAATAAGGGAGCTTTGATTATTTAGAATGACTATCTTTTTTGTTGATGAGTTTTCTCATAGTCTTCAATGATGGTATCTAAACGTTTCTGGTTATCTTTAGCTGCTTTGTTAATTGTCTTAGTCTTTTTAGGTTTCTTCTTAAAGAGTTCTTTGAGGTTGATCTTCTTCTTTTCCTCAGTAGAAACAACCACGGTTTCATCGGTCTTAGTCTGATTAGCTATCTTAGTTGGATAGTCATAAGCCAGTAACTTATTAAGGCTATTCTGATATCTTTCGTTTTCATCTTTGATCTTCTCATCTTTGCTGATATCAATATCGCAGACTTCTTTTTCTTCTTTGATTATCAGTTCCTGCTTAGAAGGATCATTATCATACTTTTTCTTTTTTATTTGGATATTCTGACTCTTAACATTGTGGACAGCTTCAATATTGATCATTTCTATATTAGCTTCATGTTCATCTTGAAGGTATTCATTCTTCTTTTCGTTTTCAACGACTAAGCTAGGAGCTAATTTGCCATGACCTTTCTTCTTTTCTTCGTTGACTAAGTAAGTGAAGTAGGCTTTTTCATTTTCTAACTGCTGCTTCTTTTCATTGATGGCCTTTTGGTTAGCGTTCTTCTCGTTTACTTCTGCAATATGAAGCTTAGCTTCAAAGATCTTCAAGTCATAAGTGTCGGTAAGCTTTTCGATTTTCTCGTCTCTTTCTTTTAGAAGAGCAATAACTTTTTCTTTTGCTTCTTCTTCAGAGACAGCTTTACTATTGGCTTTCTGGCATTTAGCTAAGTAATTCTTCTTAATCTTATCAATCTTTTCTTGCTTAGTTCCTTCTAGTTTCAAATCGTAATAAGGATCATATTTAAGATGAATCTTCTGTAAGAAAGAACTAAAACTCTCATTAGAGAAATGAAGTATCTGGAAGATGATAGCAATTAAGATGATGGCACCCTTAATAGTATCATTGAGGTTAGCGTTAAGATGAAGGGCGGCAATGATCTTATCAATGGTCTGGAAGGCCAAAGTTCCAAAGATCACACCGATTAAGGTTCCACTTCCTCCAGCCATTGAGATTCCACCTAAGACGTTAGAAGCAATGGAATATAGTTCATAGGAATTACCAGCTGAAGAAGGATCAATACTTCCTCTTATTCCTAACTGTAAGAAAGCAGCAAACCCAATCAGCATTCCTTCTAAGGCAAAGACAATCATCTTAGTATTGCCAACATTGATTCCGATTAAGGAAGCAGCCTTAGCGTTAGAACCAACAGCGTAGATCTTTCTTCCAAACTTGGTGAATTTAGTGATAGCCCAGAAGATCAAGGCAATAGCAATGAAACAAATACCAACTATAGATAAGGTAGCTATTTTGTTATTTCCCATAGCATAGAGAACATCATTGTCTCCGCCATAACCGGTAATTCTAAAAGTAGAAGGCTTATCAGGCTGAGAAGAAAGGGTATATACAATAATTGAGCGGAAGATTAACATGGTTGCTAAGGTTGCAATAAAAGATGGCATCTTTAGTTTTCCAACAAAGAAACCATTAATTGCGCCTAAGACTAAGCCAAATATTAAGGAAAACACTAAAGTAATAAATAACGCAATCAAACTATTCTTACCTAATGATGCATAAGCGCTGTTATAAACCAAAACACTTAAGCCAGCATCTAAAGCAAAGATAGAACCTACACTTAAATCAATATCTCCTCCGATGATGATTAAGGAGACACCAATAGCGCAGATACCAATAGTAACTGAAGAATAAAGAATATTAGTTACCATGGACCAATTGAAAGTGGCAAGACTTGAGAAGAGATAGATTAAGAAGATAAAGAGATTAATATAAAGGAAATTGGCTTTCTTCCAAGTAACTTTAAAGAAGCCACCTACTTTTCCTGATACTTCTTTATTGGTCAGAGGGCGTTTAAATTCAGCGCCTGTTTTATAGTATTTATCATTGATCATAGTTATTTGGCCTCCTTTTTAGTCTTGTTGGCCCCAGTAGCAAACATCATTACGGTTTTATCATCCATCTGTTCACGGTTTAAGGATGCAGCGATGCTGCCATGATAGAAGACATAACAGTCATCAGCACATTTCCTTATTTCAGATAATTCCAAGGTGTTGAAGATAATAGTTTTACCGGTTTGGGCAATCTTCAGTAATAATCGGTAGACTTCAGCTTTAGCACCGACATCAATACCCTGTGTCGGATTATCTAACAGTAAGAGATCAGCGTTAGTGTATAGCCATCTAGCAATGATGATCTTTTGCTGATTTCCGCCAGACAAAGAAACAATAGAGTTGGCTATTTTATCAGCTTTGATACTCATTTCCTTCTTGTAATTATTAAAGGAATCTAAATCTTTCTTCTTAGAAAAATGGCTTTTTGAAGTAGTATAGGAAGCTAAAGAGAAGTTGTTGAGAATATCAAGAACTCCAAAGACCGAATTCTCTTTTCTGTTGGCTGGAATCATACCAATTCCGTGTTTCATTATCTTCCCAGTATTTAAGCCAGTGATGTTTTCACCTCTGAAAAGGATTTTACCGCTAGAAATTTCTTTCAATCCGAAGATAGCCTGCATCAGTTCACTGCTACCGGCTCCTTCAAGACCGGTGAAGCCTATGATCTGTCCTTTCTTAATAGAGAGATTGACATCATGGAAACCATTCCCAGAAAGATTATGTAATTCAAGGATAGTGTTACCTATAGGACGATCAATAAAGGTTACCTGGCTAGAATTACCAGGGCCGACAATATCAGAAGTGACTTTTTCAGGAGTAGTATCTTCTATCTTTCCAAAAGAAATTAGTTTTCCATTTCTAAGAACGGTATATTCATCGCAGATTCTAAAAATCTCAGGCATCTTGTGAGAAATAAAAATAAAAGTCTTTCCTTCTTTTTGAAGTTTCTTAATAATTCTAAAGAAATTATCAATCTCTTCATTATTCAAAGAAGTTGTTGGCTCATCTAATATCAAGCAATCAGCATTGCTGAACAATGCCTTGCAGATTTCAAGCAACTGTTTCTGTGCAGTTGATAGATTCCCAACTAAATCAGTTGCTTTTAACTGAACTCCTAAATCAGAGAAGAGTTCGTTTGATCTAGTAATCATCTCTTTCTTATTTAGAAAAACCTTCCCATGAGTGATTTCTTTACCCATGAAGATGTTCTCGTAAGCTTGTAAAGTATTAAATAGATTAATCTCTTGATGAACAAAAGCGATTCCTTTGGATTCAGCTTTCTTGATAGTCATATCCTTAACTTCTATTCCGTTGATTTTGATGGAACCTTGGTCGGCTGGTAAGACTCCACCTAAAATATTCATGAGAGTTGATTTTCCAGCACCGTTTTCTCCGATCAAAGCATGGATTGAACCTTGGGTGACTTTAAGATCAACATCTTGGAGTACTTTTACTCCATAGAAAGATTTGCTGATTCCAGACATTTCAATTTTGTTCATGAGGGGCTCCTTCAAATAAAGCACTGGTGGCTATTTTGTAGCCACCAGTGTCAACTATCTACTTGTTAAGCAGTAACTTTACCGCCGAATCCGACCTTGGAACCAATATTGTCTTTAGTGACAATTTCGGAAGCAATGACGTGATCCTTAGTAACAGACTTTCCTTCAAGATGATCTTCCATATCCTGCATAGCAGTAGCCATCATAGCAGGATCATATGTGGCATCAACGATATCACAATTAGGAAGAGCGGCAGTGAAAGCAGCTGATCTAGGATGGTCACCACGAATGACCTGATAGACTTCCTCTAAGCCACCGCAGCCGACTAAGCCTTTGACATTGGTCTTAATAGTGTTCTTATTGGCATCAGTGATGTTAGAACCAGTCAAAGCCTGAAGGACACCCATAGTGATTTCAGAATCATGAGTGTAGATCCATTTATAGTCGGATAAATCAGTAGTAGAACTGACAAAGTTTTCAAAGAGGGTGACAGAGGTATCACGAGACCAGCCAGTATAGTCGGTAGAAGTCATCTGGCTAGTAATCTGAGCATCAGTCCAGCCATTGCTCTTTAAGGTATCAGTGAAGCCTTTGGTTCTAGTGCCAGGAACTGAAGAATTATCGCCAGGCATACAGAGAATCTTATCAGTCTTAGTTAAGCCTTTAGCGATGAAACGCTTAGCGGAAGCAACGCCAGTACTATAGTTATCACCAGTGACATTGCTGACCACATTAGAGGCTTTATCGATAGTATCGTTAGAAATAATACGATCGAACTGAACAAAAGGAATACCACTGTTAGCAATCTTGGTGATTGTAGAAGCGGAATCGTTGCTGGAAGGCTGAATGACGATACCGGCAATGTTATCTTTTCTAGCTAAGACATCATCGACAGCATTGGACTGAGCTTCAGCATCAGCATGAGAATAGATGACATACTTATACTTAGTCTGGGCCTTGTTTAAAGAAGCGGCTTTTTCAGTGATGTAGGTAAGAACAGCACCAGTCCAACCATGATCGGCTTTAGGTCCAAAGACGGCAACTTCCTTAGTGGTAGTAGTGTTGCCACAGCCAGCTAAAGGCAAACAGCAAGCAACAACAGCAAGCAATAAACCGAATTTTTTCATAAAGTAAATTTCCTCCTTTTATGATTAATTCTTTTTAGAAACGAATTGAACTTATTAGCTAATACTCAAGCCATTTTTCCTCAGTGGCTGATTGGATGGCTTTGTGAACAAACTTTACGCCATCTAAACCATCAGCTATTGTTGGGAAATCACAGTCTTCTAAGGTCGGCTCCTCCTTTCCTTTCTTCTTTATCAAGTAAGAAATGATGTGACGGTAATTGTTGGCGAAGGCTTCATACAGACCCTCTGGATGACCAGAAGGCAGTCGTGAATTTGAACTTGCTTCATACTTTTTGAGATAGTTTGATCCTCTTACTAATTTCATTTGAGGCTCATGGAGTAATCCGTAATAGAGAGTATCGGGGTCTTGTTGATTCCAGTTTAGACTTCCTTTGGTTCCATAGATTTGGAATTTAAGACCATTTTCACAGCCGATGGCTACTTGACTGACCCAAATTCCAACATGTAAACCATCTTGGCATTGAATGATGACATTGCTATTTAAGTCAAGGGCTTGACCATACTTATCGGTTGAGACTACTAAGCGCTTAATTTCATCACCGGTTAGATATCTGAAGAGATTTTCTGCGTGAGTTCCTATATCTCCTAAGCTGCAGCTAATACCGCTGGCCTTTGGATCAAGTCTCCAGATTTTCTTTCCCATTTCTGCTGACTTAGTTGAATCGGTGGTATCAATTAGCCAGTCCTGAGCATATTGAATCTGAACGCTTAAGAGCTTTCCCAATTCTTTTTTAGCAATCATCTCTTTAGCAATCTTAACCATGGTGTAACCGGTGTAACCATAATTGACAGCAAAGAGAAGGTTTCTATCTTTTGCAATCTTGCTTAACTCATTAGCTTCTTCTAAGGTGAAGCAAAGAGGTTTCTCACAGATGACATTGATATCGTGAAGAAGGAATTCTTTACTGATCTGATAATGAGATGCGTTAGGAGTTACTATTACAACAAAGTCGATTTTGTCTTTTCTTTTGCTTTCAGCCTCAGCCATTTCTTTATAGTCGTTGTAACGACGATCTTTAGCAATGTGATAGGTATCAGCAGTTAGGACATGAAGTACTGGATCAATAGAGAAGGCGCCTGCTACTAAATGACAACGAGGATCAAATCCGATGGCTTTACGGTGAACATCTCCGATGAAGGCTTTAACATCTCCTCCTACCATTCCATATGTAAGTTCGTTTGTAGACATATGATCCTCACTTTCCATTTGAGATAGCTTTATCAAAACTTATTTCTGAAGGCTTAAAATCTAATTTTCGAGCAAACTCAAGGCTTTCTTTTGCTCCGGCTATTCTATCCATGCCGCTATCTTCCCATTCAACGGTTAAAGCGTTCTGGTAGTTATGGGCATTAAGGACTCTGATGATTTCTTCAAAGTCGACATCTCCATGTCCTAATGAACGGAAGTTCCAGCCTCTTCTTCGATCTCCGAAGTTTAGATAGCTTCCTAATAAGGATGAACGGCCATCGAGAGTTACTTTCACATCCTTGAGGTGAATGTTATAGACTCTGTCAATGAAATCCTCTAAGAATAGTTCAGGCTTGATGCCTTGCCATAAGAGATGAGAAGGATCGAAGTTGATACCGAATTCCGGATAATCAGAGAAGGTCTCTAATAATCTTTTAGTGCTGTAGTAATCGAATGCTATTTCACCTGGATGAACCTCGAGTGCATATTTAAGGCCTAGTTTTCTAAAGACATCGAGTATTGGAACCCAATCTTTTCTTACTTTGTCATACCCTTTTTGAATCATTTCTTCGGTGGTCTGAGGATAGCTATAGAAATATCTCCAGAGTGGTGAACCAGTGAAGCAAGAGATGACTTTTACACCCATCTTCTTTGCGACATAAGCACTTTTCTTCATAGTCTCAACCGCCCAAGCCTGTATCTTCTCTGGCTGATCTTTATATTTAGAAGGGGCAAAGTTGTTGAGACGAGGATCAGGAAGGTCAGATACACATTGACCAATGATATGCATAGAGAGAGAGGTAACGACTAGATGATGCTTCTTAATAGTCTCTTCAACTGAATCTAGATAGGCAGGGTCATCATAGGCTTTTTCAACATTGAAGCCATTTCCCCAGCAAGCTAACTCCAAACCGTCATAGCCAAGCTTTTCCACGGTAGAACAAAGCTCTTCTAGTGACAAATCTGACCATTGTCCAGTTGTTAATGAGATTAAGCGTGACATGTAATTACCTCCTTTAATAAGGCAAAACAGAATCTTTCAATAAGACGGCGTTTGCAACTTTAATGACTCTTAATTGCTTTTGACCTTTAACTAGATAGTCATAAGCGATTTCAATACATTTCTTACCTTGAGTTAAAGGGAACTGAGAGACACTAGCTGAGACTAATCCGGAATGAAGGCCTTCTACTACTTCGGGAATTTCATCTACTGTTACAACTCTTACCTTGCCTTGGTATTCTTTGATGGCTTTTAAGCCTCCGGCCATGCCTGCTCCGAAGAAGACAATAATATCAGGATGCTCTTTAGCTAAGACCGCTTGAGTTCTTTGATAACCAATCTCATCATCATCAAAGGTCTGAATAGGATCAAGAATGGTGATATTTGGGTCGACTTTGGCTTTGAAGCCTTCTAATCTTTGCCTATGTCCTTGATGGCTATAGGAGCCAATCATGACAGCAGCTTTGCTATTGGTATTCTGAAGCAAGTTAGCAACATCGGCAGCTAAGGCACCGGAGTTATAGAAGTCACAGCCAACGAATCCAATCTTATTGTGACAATCCATATCGATAGAAACGGTGATGACAGGAATATTTAAAGAATCTATTTTTCTTTCAATGGTTTCATTGCCAGAGGCCGAGACAATTAGAAGACGGGTTTTCTTCGATAGAGAGTTAATAGCATCGATTACTTCCTGATCATTGAAGAGACGGACTTTATGGATTTGAAGATCTAATCCTGAATAACGATATTGATTAGCAAGAGCTTTCTTCATACCCATTAGGATTTGATCAAAGAAGATATTGTTTAATGAGGCAATGATGACACCAATTTCAATTTTGGAATTGCTAAGAGAAAAGAGCTTTTTATCCTTGCTTGAAAGATATCCAGTTTCATTAATAATCTGGATAACTCGTTTCTCTACTTCTTGATTTACATCACCACGTTTATTGATAACTCTATCTACTGTGCCTCGTGATGTGTTAGCAAGTTTTGCAATCTCATTTATGGTCATCTATTTCTGCCATGTAAGCCCTTTCCGTTGCAATATTCTAAACTTGCCTCCTAACCATTTGCAAGTGAGGCAATCAAGTGCACGGAGAAAAGACATTAGCTGAAGAAATATTAAAATTTTGACATTAGATGATATCTATAAAGCCACTAAAAATATATAGAAAACTAATTAATTTTATAAATGAAATGCTTTCTTTTAGCCGATTAATCGACAAAATGTTTAAAAAATTAAAATCAAAAGAACTTTAGAAGTTGAGAACTTTGATGGAAATATAACTATCTAAAGTCTCATTCAAAATCAATAAGAAAACGCCTTAAAATTTAAATGTGTTGTGCCTTTTAAAAAATTCCTGTGCAGTGTGCTTTAAAGGCACAATATTGAAAAAAACTAAGGCTTTTGATAAATAATAGGGACTATCATTGCTCCATCATTTCTTTATTAACCTTATAGTTAACAGCGTTTTATAATTTCAAAACCGATTGCCATTTATCAATAGAACCAGAAGCGTCTATTTAAGAAGTCTTTTGGATTTAAATTTCTCGTTTCTTGATATTAGATAGTCATGTGGTACTTGATAATAATTTTTTAGTTATAGTTAGATGTTTTCAGTTGTAGCTTTTTGAACTACTTTTTGTTCATCAATTAAAAACTGCTCCTACAAATTGTAGGAGCAGTTATTTGAGATAGAGAGATTAAGTATTAAGCAGCTAAGACAAAGGTAATAGTCATATTGCCAGTGATAGATATAGCACCACCATTGTTAATACTGAAGTAAGAACCATAACCAGAGGAAGCCGAGATTGTTCCAGTTAAGTCGGTAGCAGTTTCTTCAATATGGACCGTGTAGTTAACAGCGGCAGTATAGTAGCTATAACCAGAGATGTACATGGTTGAACCAGTAGGAATACCATTAGTGGCAGTATTGTGGTTGCCATCATACATAGTCAAAGAAATACTTCCACTACCAGTAGTGGGGTTAACAACTGTAATAGTAGAGATAGATACTTCCGATAAGGTTATAGTGAAATTAGTCTGAGGATAGAAAGTGAAATTGATTCCCTCTCCACCAGTAACTGATTTGGTCTGCGGATAATTGCCGGAAGTTTCTTTTTCTTCGAGTATGAAGGTCTTACCAGTAGATGGAGTTCCAGCAACCGTAACTGTGAAATGATCGCCAGAATAGACGGAATTTAAGTCAGTAGCGGCTACATCATTGACTTTATAGCTTAAGGTTCCGTTAGCAGAAGTGTTAGTGACAGTAGAAGTAAGTGTGGTATTTTCAAAGAACTCTAAGGAGAAGGAAGAAGTGGTTGCAGAGACAACATAGTCCACTGAATATCCTGAAGTGGAATCACTAGCCAAATTGAAGTAATCAGTTACGGTACCAGTCAAGTTAAGCTGATTATAAGAAGACTTCTTATAGAATGAAGCAACAGATTCATAACCGAGGTTTGAATCTCCCTCAGTTCCAAAGAAAGCCTCTTCAATATCGGTTTTGACTTTTTCCTTATCATCGACTTCGTCTCCATCAATATCGATTGTCTCATAGCCAGGTATTAATACCGGTATGACTAAGAGTTTGATATATCCAGTAGAAGGTAAGACTCTAGTGTTGTACTGCTTCTTGGTTTCTAAGGAATGGAAAGTCTCGGAGATAGTCACATCCTCAGGATTTAAAGCTATTTCATCAGCGGAAGAAGATATCGTGATAGAAGCATTAGAAGCTAATTTCTGATCAGTAGAAGTAGAACTAGAAGTATTGGAATCATTACTTTTTCCACAGCCGGTTAAGACTAAAAGAGAAGTTAAGAGGAATAAAGACTTTTTATTAATATTAGATTTCATGTCTTTAGATTCCTTTTAAGGTAGAAACAGATACAATAAATGGTAAAGCCGTACCTGAGTTATAGGAATAATTAGAATTGAAGAACTGATAACCAAAGTCAGCAATAGAGAAAGATTTTTCTGTATCAAATAATGTTGAATTAGTAGCAGCCTTATTGCTATTGAAGGTATTGATTCTACCGGCCTCAAGCAGTCTTATCTGATCAAAGTAATCAAAAGCTGCCGGAAGCTGGAAAGAAGAATTCTCGGTCTTCTGGTTAGAGATAGGCATTAAGATAGCTTCATCCTCGCTTAAGTTATCTCCATCCCAGACATAACCATCAGTATATGAAAGCTTCTGTCCGCCATCATAGTTAACAACCGTGCATTTAAAGATACGGCTATCAATGTAATAGATTCTAATGCCTGTCTCACTCATGGCGGTATCTCTCCCGTAGATATAGGGGCCAAAAGCATCCTTCTCATTTAATCCATCAGGAGAATAGAGATCAATTAAAAGATATTCAGAGAAAGGATTGAAATCATACTTGTAGTTTTTTATAGCGTGATTATCAATCTGTTCTTCAATAATGTCAGAGATTTCCTGATAGTTAGAAGGTATGACAATAACAGCATGATCAGAAGAGGTAGCAGTCGGCAAAAGAATTTCGCTTGTTCCATAGACGACAAAGGGAGTCACCCAGCCTAAGAGTAGTTTGGAATAGGAATCCAAGTCGCCGATATTCTGATCCATCATGGTTGATTTACCGGCTGGATGATAAGTGGAATCATCTGAGGCATAGTAATCATCTAAACCTAATAAATGTCCAGTCTCATGGATGAAGGTGTGAGTATCTAGATCAATTGAAGATAAATTAGAAATATCAGCTACGCCATTATCGTCATAACTGGCATAAGGGGTATAAAGCATATCAAAAGAAGCCCAAGAGAAAGCTGAAGTAGTAGGGTCTTCTCCTTCTGCGCTGTTTTTAGTACCCCAATCCCAATAAGTGAAGTTCCAGAAAGCATCGTTTAAGTCGCTTCCTGTATAGGTGGGATCAGCCTTATATCGCTGATTGAATTCAGTTGACCAGTCAAGATGATCATAGACTAGCCAGATTCCATCGATGGCACCATCACTGTTTTTATCGAACTTAGTAAGATCAATTCCTTGATTGGCCCAAGCTACTGCCTTTCTTAGAATCTTGGAGATGATAGTTCCGCTTGATCCAGAGGTAATATCATCAACACTATCAATACTGGTATGCTCTGTGACATCAAACCAATCAGTAACAGTTCCGCCAAAATTAAGCTTATGGTAGGAGGATTCATAGTAATAGTTAGTTAAAGAGCAGTAACCAGAACGCTTGTCAGTTTTAGAGAAGAAAGCTTTCCGGATATCATTCTTAACTTGATCGGTTTTATAGGCATCTCCGCCAAGAAGATGAACCGGTATAACTAAAAGATCAACATCGCCTATAGAAGGGCAGACATTTTCATTATTGGAAAGCGTCCCACTCAAATCACTGTATGTGTATTGAATGTTGACGTCTTTGGGTGAGATATATCTATTTGTTGAGGTAGAACTGTGTTTTTGGATATTTTGACGGTAGCTGTTCCGTTATCTTCAGAGGTAATCGCAGAAACTGAAGTGGAATCATTGGATGTTGTCGTTGTTGAAGAGGAAGAAAGAGGAGAGGAACTAGTTACTTGCTGAGTGCAGCCAGTAGCTAGAAGAATTGTAGTAGCTGCAATTAAAATCTTTTTTCTCATACGGGTTCTCCTTGTGTTTGCGAATATATAAATAATATATATTCTATCTTTTTATGTTAATTTAGATAATCAGGACTTTGGGCACTAGCTAAAAAGAAGAGGAAAGCAAAAAATTACTTCTTTTTAAAAATAAATAAAAAGCCAAGATGAACTTTTAACTGTCCTATATCGAAAAAGCATAAAGATTCTATCTGACCCTATGTCGTTTTTGATTGTTTGTAACCTGACCAAGAAAATTTAAATTAATTAAAAATTGTTGCTTTCAAATGAAATTAAGCAAAATTAAAACGAAACAGTTTGAAATATTAAAAAAATAAGCTTGATAATAACAAAACTATTGCTTTTTAAGTACGAATATATTTATGGCTTTACATAATTTCAAGTTATTTTTTGGTTTCAAAAATAGTTCTGTGTTTTATGATGGGTTTCTGCTTTTTTCTATATTTTTGAAAACGCTTACAAGAAATTATGCTGTCTATTACTTAAGACTAGGGATTGCTAGGTTTAGACAATAAAATTAGTTTCCTTTATTGAAGATAAATCGATCAATTACTTCTTTAATGGCACTATGATTGTAATCATTCTTTGTGATGAAATCACAGTGAGGAACTAAGTCATAACTAGCATTGTTGACTCCTACTCCTAAACCGGCTTTTTCTATCATCGAAAGATCATTTAAGGAGTCACCGATTGCGATGGTTTCTTCTATAGGGATATGTAGGTAATCAGCTAAGGAGACTAAGCCGGCTCCCTTAGTGACATTTTCGGGATTAAATTCCAAATATCTTTTTGATGAGAAAGACATAGCAAGATAAGGCAAAGTGATACTTAATTCTTCACTGATTTTCTTTAAGAATTCATAGTTAGTGTTTTCATATAGTATCTTGAGAATCTTTTGATCTTTTAAGAAATTGAGGTTCTGCCAAGAACCTTCGATATAGGAAATCCTTCCATTAAGAAATTCCTTTTCTTCTTTAGATATATGATAAATATAAACTTGATCTAGAGTATAGACATGGATTGTTAAGTTCCTTTTTAGACCTTCTTCATAGAGTTTATCTGCTACTTGATGATCCATATCTTTCATTAAAAGAATCTTGTTCTGATAGTTTTCAGTTATGACTCCGCCGTTATAGGAGATTATATATTGGTTTTTCTTGTTAAAGACGCCTAAGGCTTTGGCGGTCACCTGGATGGAAAGAAATCCTCTTCCTGAGGTAGGCACGAAAAGCACTCCGGCATCATTGGCCTCTTTGATGCTTTTGATGTTTTCTTCTGATATGGTTCTATCAGATTTGATGAGGGTTCCGTCTAGGTCGCAGGCAATTAGCTTGTACATTTGATATATTTTTTCTTTTCAAAGATGATAACACAAAAGGATGTTTTCACTATGCGTTTTTAAGAATTTCAGTCTTATGAAATGGGTTACAAACAAAGAAAATGTTTGTGAATTATTCAATTCTTTGTAATTTATTAAAATAACTCGAAGGCAATACCATTTGTTTAAATCATTTAATTTATTGGACTTTTCCTTGCTAAAGTTAAAATATTTGTAAAAGACTGTCAAAAATAAATTGACAAGCTCTCATTTAAAACTATAATTAAGATAACTGAAAGGGCTTTCCTTTCAATTCAACAAGGGGGAATTTCTCAATGAGAAAATCCGTTAAATTATTAGCTACTATTCTTGCCATTACTGCTGTCTCTGGTATGACTAGCTGTGGAAAGACATCTGATTCTTCCACTGGCGACAACTTAGAAAAAGAACTCAATGTTATTGGTGGATGCGAAGAGCCGTATCTTAAGGCTGTCTGTGAAGCTTTTGCCACCAAGTATAGTGTCAAAGTTAACTACATCCGTTTAAGTGCTGGTGAAATGGAGAGTAAGGTTGAGGGTGAGGATGGCAATCCTACTAGCGATGTTCTCTTCGGTGGTACTACTGATCCTTACAACTATTTAAAGAATTTGAATCTTTTGGAGAAGTATAAATCTGTTAATGATGGCAACATCACTGATTCAAAGTTCAAGGATGTTGATAATTATTGGTATGGTATTTATAAGGGTATATTAGGCTTTATGTGGAATAAGGATAAGCTTACTGAATTAGGACTTACTGCTCCTACTTCTTGGGCTGATTTGCTCAGCGATAAATATCATTCTGCTGCTAACAAAGGCTATATCACTTGGTCTCATCCTTCTACTGCCGGAACCGCTAAACTCACTGTAAACACTATTGTTCAGCTTAAGGCTAATGGCAAGAAGGTTACTTATGATAATGAAGGAACTCAGACTACTGCTTATGATGATACTGAGGGTATGAAGTACTTCAAATCCTTAGATACCAATATTGCTGAATACACTAAATCTGGTTCAGGTGCTTCTAAGAAGGTTGGCTCTGGTGAATGCGTCATCGGTGTTGGCTTCTTACATGATGCTATTTATCAGATGGTAGATCAGAAGTATGGCGATAAGATTGGCATTGGTGCTCCTAGCGAAGGAACTGCTTTTGAAGTTGGTGCTACTGGTATCCTTAAGGGTGCTAAGAATCCTAACCTTGCTAAGAAGTTCGTTGATTTCGCTTTGACTCCTGAATGTGTTGAATTAGGTGCCACTAATGGTTCCTATCAGTTCTTGGTTCTTGACGAGAAGACTGGTGTCAAACAGCCTCAGGCTGCTATTGATGCTGGTTTAACCTCTGTTAAGACTATGGATTATGATTTCGATGATGCTAAGACTAACACTTCCCACTATGTCACTGATTGGATGACTGCTGTCAATAAGGCTGCTCCTACAGCTTAACCTTTTTTCTCAGTAAATTCTCACGATTGAAGAGAGGTGGCTTAACAGCCACCTCTTGTTTATTTAAACAGAGGCATTATGGCAGAAACTAATACAATTCAAGAAAATGCTAAACCAGATATAACCGATGCTAATACCTATAAACACCAAGCCAGAATAATAGAAATAAAGAAGTTTTTTAAAGACCCAATAACAATCGTCGCAATTGCTGGGATTATCTTCTTCCTATTATTATTTACAATCTATCCTTTAATTATTCTGCTTAAGGATGCTTTTGTAAGGCGTTATGGCGGTGTTGATCAAACTACTACTTATCAGTTTTCCTATATTTTCTCTACCCTTAATTATCAGGTCTCTATTAAGAACTCTTTAATAATCGGCTTAGTAGTTGCTCTTGGCGCTACCTTAGTCGGTTTCTTATTTGCTTATGTCGATGTTTATTTAAAAGTAAAAGGCGGCTTTATGAGAGCACTCTTTAAGATTGTCTCTCTTTTGCCGTTAGTCTCTCCGCCGTTTGTTATTTCTATTGCTATCATTGTTCTCTTTGGTAACTCCGGTTTAATTACTAATAGGTGGTGGGGCATATCAATGAACCAGGGATTATACGGTTATCCTGGTGTCATGATTGTTGAAATCATTACTTTCTTCCCGACAGCTTACTTAATGTTAAAGGGATTACTGAAGAACATTGATCCTTCTTTAGAGGAAGCCGCTAGAGATATGGGTGCTTCTAGATGGCATGTCTTCTGGACAGTCACTATGCCTTTAATGAAACCGGGCTTGGCTAATGCTTTCCTAGTTTCCTTCATTGAATCTATGGCTGATTTTGCTAACCCGATGATCATCGGTGGCTCAATGGAAACGATGTCAACGCAGATCTATAACACCTTAATGGGCGGCAACGGAATTAATGCTAACTATCAGGCCGCCGCTATGTCTTTGATTCTATTAGCTATTTCAATGGCCTTCTTCTTTATTCAGAAGTATGTCTTTGAAAGAAAATCTTATGCTACTATTTCTGGTAAAGCTACCAGAGCCAGAATTCAGATTGATGATAAGAGTGTTGTTATTCCTTTAGAGATTTTCTGCTCTTTTATTTCTATTTGTGTTATTGGTTTATATGTAGTAGTTATCATGGTTTCTTTTTGGCAGAACATGGATACTAGCGATATTGTCTATACGATAGCTAACTGGAAGGAAGCCACGACAGGTACTGGTCTTGATTCTTTAAAAGCTACCTTGCTGACTTCACTGATAGCGGCACCACTGTGTGCTTTGATGTCTATGATAATCGCTTATCTGATTGTGAAGAGGAAATTTGTTGGCCGAGGCTTCATAGAATTCACTTCTATGTTGGCTATGGCAATCCCTGGCACTGTTCTAGGTCTAGGGTTCATAAGAGGATTTGTAAAAGGCGTCTTCCATACTGGGTGGATGCAAGGTTTATACGGAACCATCTGGATAATTATTATTGTCTTTATTGTTAGATCCTTGCCGGTTGGTGTTAGATCTGGTGTAGCTGCTTTAAGACAGATTGATAAATCAATTGAGGAATCCGCTTATGATATGGGAGCTAATAGCGCTCATGTCTTTAGAACTGTGACTCTTCCTTTGATTAAAGACTCCTTCTTCTCATCCTTATCAACATCTTTCGTAAGATCAATTACTGCTATCTCAGCTGTCATCTTGCTCTGCACCTCCAATATCAAGCTGATGACTTATGTAATCAACGAGTTTGCAGGCAAGGGTGCTTATGGTATTGCTTCTGCCTATGCTACTATCTTGATCTTAGTTGCTGGTGTTACTATTGGTATCTTCGATTTCTTAACTGGTCTTTTAGGAAAGGGTCGTAAAATCAAAGGAGCCAAGAAAGACAATGGATAATTCTGCTAATAATAAAACTGAAGACAACGAAAAGAAAACCATGAGGAACAAAGCTCTTATCTATAGTGAGAACAAGAAGCCTCAGGGTGTCACTCTTAAGCATGTCAGTAAAATCTATGTTGATCCTAAGACCAAGAGAAGATTCTTTGCAGTCAAAGACAGCAATATTGAGATTGCTCCTGGTGAATTTGCTACTCTTTTAGGACCTTCAGGCTGTGGTAAAACCACCACCTTAAGAATGATTGCCGGTTTTGAATCACCTGATATTGGTGAAGTCTATATTGGTAACGATAACGTCAATGCCTTCACTCCTAACCAGCGTGATACCGCCATGGTCTTCCAGTCCTATGCCTTAATGCCTCAGTACAATGTCTTTGATAACGTTGCCTATGGCTTAAGACTTAGAAAGATGGCTGATCCTAAGACGGGTTCTTTAAGAGCTCTAACTAAAGAAGAAATTCATACTAAGGTTATGGCAATGCTTGATTTAGTCCAGCTTACCGGTATGGAAGAGAGAATGACTAACCAGTTATCTGGCGGTCAGCAGCAGCGTGTGGCTTTAGCCCGTGCTTTGATCCTTAACCCTTCTGTGCTTCTCTTTGATGAACCTCTTTCTAACCTTGATGCTAAGCTACGTGTCTCTATGAGAACTGAAATCCGTCAGATTCAGCAGAGAGTCGGAATTACGGCTATCTATGTCACTCATGATCAGTCAGAGGCTATGGCTATCTCTGATCGTATTATTGTCATGAACAAAGGCTTTATCGCGCAGATTGGTACACCTAAAGAAATCTACTATCATCCTAAGAATGAATTTGTGGCTGACTTTATTGGTGAAGTCAATTTCCTTGAAGCAAAGATTACTTCTGTTGCTGCCAATAAGAAACAAGTCAATGTACAAGTCGGCGAGATGAACTTCCCAGTCGACAATCCTGGCGGATTCAATGTCGGCGATGAAGTAAAACTAGTCTTACGTCCCGAAGCTTTGCATGTCGTTGAAAAGGGCCTGCTTCCCTGCAAGGTTATCTTATCAACCTTTATGGGATCCTATCAGCTCTATCATGTAAAGTGCGGCGAAGAGCTAGTTAAGATCTGTGAATACAATCCCAGAGGGAAACGTATCTTCAATGTCGGAGAGGATGGCTATCTATCCTTTGAAGCTAGCGACTGCCATATCTTGCCAAGACATGAAGAAAACAAGGTAGAGACTATCTATCTTGATGAGGAGAAGAAACCTAAAGACAACAATAAGAAGGAACCTTCTAAAGTAGGAGAAGAACTGAAGAAGGAAAAGAAATCTTTCTTCGATTTCTTCAAGCATAAGAAAGACAAAGAAGATACTCCTAAGAAGTAAAACTAAAAAGGCTACTAAGAAGAAAAACTTCTAAGTAGCCTTTTTTGGTGGAAAACAAATCTTATCGAAATAGGGGTAAAATTAATTATCTTTCTTTAATATCCTTGGCGGCTTCTTTATCTAAATAGAGAGTCGTATTGGGATGGTTGTTTAGAATACTGGCTGGACAAGAAGGATCAACTTTTGCTAAAAGCTTTTTGATAGCTTCGTTCTTGTTGTTTCCAGTAGCAATCAAAACAATCTCTTTAGCTTTCATGATGGTCTTTAAGCCCATAGTGATTGCTTTAGTAGGAACATCTTCGATAGAAGGGAAGAAACGAGAATTGTCTTTGATGGTTCTTTGTGTTAAGGAAGTGATGTGGGTTCCTTCATCAAAGGGAGTATTAGGCTCATTGAAACCAATATGCCCATCAGCACCAATTCCTAAAATCTGAAGATCGACAGGGGTCTTTTCAATTAAGGCATCATAACCAGCTGGATCTTTTGGATTGGGGAAGTGAACATGTTTTTTATTGATATTGATATGATTAAAAAGATGCTGATCCATGAAATACCAATAAGAATCCTGATTATGTTTGTAATCTAGATATTCATCAAGATTAAAAGTACTGGTTTCCTCAAAAGAAATGGTTTTCTTCTGATAAGCTTTGATTAAATCATCGTAGACAACAGTCGGAGAGCTTCCGGTTGCTAATCCTAAGACGGCATCCGGTTTCTTCTTTAATAGCTTTATAAACTTCTCGGCAATCAGACTTGATAATTCTTCTTTAGTGTCTCTAATAACAATCTTCATATTTTTTCTCCTTAGATATTGACTATCTTATAGTTAGACAAGAGGTTGCTTATATTAAAAGCAATTTATTTATTGCCTTTAATTAAGTCCTTATCACCTAAGAACACATCATTAGTAAGCTTATAGAATCTTTCCAATTTATCAACTCTTCTTTCAGCTAAGCGGGTGAAGAGTATATCGATGATATTAAGCTGAGCAATACGGGATTTAGTCGAGTTAGTTCTGATTCCTTCTGAGACGGCGGCATGGCGGATAGTTAAGTCGACTAATTTTGAAAGAGTGTTATCGGAATACTTAGTCATTCCTATAGTAAAGGCTTTGTTCTCCTTAGCTATTTTCAATGACTTGATTAAGTCTTTGGATTCTCCAGAATATGAGATATAGAAAGCTACATCGCTTTTTGTAAGAATAGAAGCTGAGAGAATCTGATCGTGAACGGAATCAAAGGCTTGGCATTCAATACCGATTCTTTGGAATTTGAAGACAGCGTCCTTAGCAGCAATAACGGAACCACCGATAGCATAGAAGTAAATCTTTCCGGCATTATCTAATTTGTTGACGGCTGTTTCGATGTCTTTAGGGTTAACCACTTTTAAGGAATTCTCGATAGCGGCAATGTTTCCTCTTGAGACTCTTTGGATAGTGGCTTCTATCGATGAATCATCTTCAGAGATATTCTCTAGGTCTCTAACGTTTTCAGGATATCTTTGTTTGTTCTGTGCCTCGGAGAAGAGGGACTTGGTGAAATCACGGTAACCGGAGAATCCTAAGAACTTAGTATATCTAACAATTGTCGCTGCGCTAGACTTGCTAGCTTTAGCTAATTCAGTGATAGTCATGGAAGCGACTTCTTGAACATTGTCTAGTATGAACTTTGCCAAAACGTTTTCTTTTTTAGGAAGAGAATCAAGAGATTCTTTCATTTTAATTAGGCAATTTTCCATATTTGGTTCCCCTTTGATAACAATATTTTAAGCTCTTTAAGAAAAAATGTAAATTATTTTCATTTGCTTATACTAAAAGATGAAATTAAGCAATACTGTCATTAAGGTGTTCTTATAGTATCTATAACTACTTTTTAATGGCTTTCCGGATAAAGCCTTTGCTTTTCTTTAATCTGTCATTGGCTTCGGCTATTGAGCAATTAAGAAGAATGGAGACGATAGCAGGTTTGCATTCGCCTTTTGCTTCCTGAAGCTTCTTTGAGGCTTCTTCCTCAGAGCAGTTTGTGGCGGCCATGATGATGTTTTCGGTTCTTTCTTTAAGCTTCTCATTTGATTGAACCACATCAACCATGAGGTTTTCGTAAACCTTTCCTGATCTAACCATCGTTCCAGTGGAAATCATATTAAGAACTAGTTTCTCAGCTGTTCCGCATTTAAGTCTAGTGGAACCGGTTAATACTTCTGGTCCTGGGACAACATGGATTGAGATATCGGCATACTTAGAGATTAGATCATTAGTATTGCAGGAAATGGTGATGATCTTTAATCCCATCTTCTTAGCTACTTTTAATCCCTCAATGACATAAGGGGTTCTTCCAGAAGCGGCCAAACCAACAATGACATCTTTAGAGGTAAGTTTAGCTTCTTGAATGTCTTTATCAGCCATTTCTTTGCTATCTTCGGCTCCTTCTACAGAATCCCAGATGGCTTGGTGGCCACCGGCTAGTAAAGCGGTGAAGGTATCTTTGGATACTCCGAAAGTCGGAGGACATTCGACGGCATCAACAACAGCATATCTGCCTGAGCTTCCAGCTCCCATATAGATGATTCTGCCACCCTGCTGATAGACCTTGGCACAGAGATCGATGGCTTTAGAAATATTAGGTATTTCTTTTCTGACGGCAGCAACTACTTTGATGTCTTCAATATTCATAATAGTTGCAATCTGAGTTGAAGACATTTCATCTAGATTCATCGTGCCAGGATTTCTTTGCTCGGTTTCAAGTTTTGTGATATCGCAGTTCATGATATTTTCCTTTCTAAATAGAGATTTCTTTCTTACCTGATAGTTTGAAGAAGATTAATAAGGTGATGGTTGAGATCAGCATCAATAAGGTGGATAAAGCGGCACCATAACCATAGGCTCCGGTGGAAATAGCGTTAAAGATTTCAATAGACATGGTCTTAGTCTTATTGGAGTAAAGGATTATTGATCCGCTTAATTCAGTGATGATTGATAGCCAGCTCATGGTTGCTCCTGACATGACACCAGGCATCATCATTGGGATGGTGACTTTAAAGAAAGTCTTGAAGGGGTTAGCTCCTAGTGACTGAGAGGCTTCTTCGACATTTAAATCTATTTGATGAAGAATAGCGGTTGATGATCTGATTGTATAAGGTAGTCTTCTAATGATGTAGTTAAGAACGATGATGGCAGCTGTTCCTATTAGAGCAAAGGGTGGCTTATTGAAGGCAAAGAGTAAGGCAATACCTAAGACTGAACCAGGAATAATGAATGGAAGGTTAGAGAGGGTATCAATAAACTTAGTGATGTGTGAAGACTTTCTGACACTTAGGTAAGAGATAAGGATACCTAAGAGAATAACGATAGCTAAAGCAATGAAGGAATAAAGGAAGGTATTTCCAATTGATCTGAGGATAGAAGAGGTAGTGAAGATAGTAATGTAATTCTGGGAAGTATAAGAACCTGACATAACAACGTTAGTAGAATCCTTGAAGCTTTGGATAACGACTATAAACATCGGAAGAATCAATAAAGCCAATAAGATATAGACAAAGATATGAGAGAATACTTCAACAACGGTTCCTTGCTTAGTTGGCTCAATTGGTCTTAATGCCGACATAGCAATTTTCTTTCTGTTAGATAACCATCTTTGTACTAAGAAGATGACTAAGGTAATGACAATGGTGGCCAAACAGATAGTAGCTGCTAAAGGTTCATTTTCTTGGACATCAGAAGTATAAAGGTTATAGATCAAGGTAGGTAGAGTTCGATAGCCTTCGCCGATCAAACTAGGCACACCAAAATCGGAGATGACACGCATGAAGACTAGAACTGCTGAAGCTAAGATAGTCGGTAAGATTAAAGGAAGCACTACTTTGAAGAAACGGGCTACTCCGTGTCCGCCTAAAGATTCACTAGCTTCCAATAAGGATTTATCTACTTGTTTTAATGCACCAGATACGTAAAGGTTAACTAGAGGTATGAGTTTAATGGAGAAGACGAAGCAAATACCGCTAAAACCATAGATGCCTTGATAGGCGATTCCAATCGTATTCAGCCATTTTGTGATAATACCGGCTCTTCCTAAGAGAATAATCCAGGCATAGGAAGATAGGAATGGAGGGGTAACCATGGTAATTAAAAGAATGGTCTTAATTATCTTGGCTCCATAGATCTTAGTTGTGCAGAGAACATAGGCTAATATCGTGCCTAAAGTAGTAGCAATCAAAGCCGATAATAAGGAGACTTTAACGGAATTCCAGACAGTCTTCTGATAATAGCCATATTTATTGGTGAAGAACTCATTGAACTGTGTGAAATCAAAGGAGTGAGTATCAAAGTTATAAACTGATTTAGCTAAGATAGTAATTAATGGGTAGACAAAGAATAAAGCAAAGAAAAGGAGGATAGCTAAAGTAACAGCATTCCAGCCAGTAAAATGAAGCCTTATTTTGTGATGCTTCTTTTCAGGGGCTTGTTCTGGGAATACTCCCGGCGGAATCATTTCTTGTTCCATAAACTAGGCCTTCTTCATAACTGATAATTCGGTATTAGCATCAAAGACATTAATAATATCGTGATTGAAATCCAGGTGAACATGTTCACCGACTTCATGTAAAGGAAGAGCAATATCGTTATGGACTTCAATTAACTGATTATCGGCCATCTTTAAGGTATACTGCATTTCAGTACCTAAGAAGATTTTTTCAACTATCTCGCCTCTGATAGTATTAGTAGTTCTTTGTGAGAAGGTTAATTCATTAGGTCTAATAACTATTTTTACAGGTAAACCAACTTTAGTCTTATCATCAATGTTAGGTAAGGCATAGATGCCATCGGCACCCATATCAACACCCATTACACCGGAAGTATTAACTATCTTTCCGTTGAAGACATTTGATAATCCAATAAAGGTAGCGACAAAGAGGTTTCTTGGAGTACGATAGACTTCAATTGCTGTACCTACTTGCTGAATAACACCATGTTTCATAATGGCAATTCTATCAGACATAGAAAGAGCTTCAGTCTGATCGTGAGTGACATAGATAGTAGTGATCTTCTTGGTATTCTGTAGATGCTTAATAGCTAGTCTCATCTCGACTCTAAGCTTAGCATCGAGGTTACTTAAAGGCTCATCAAAAAGCAGGACGCCAGGATCAATTACAATAGCTCTAGCTAAAGCAATTCTTTGCTGCTGACCGCCAGACATATCAGAGGGTAATCTATCTTTTAGATTAGCGATCTGAACCTGATCAAGAATATCCATGACTTTCTTATCGATTTCTTCTTTCGGAAGTTTTCTTTGCTTTAAGCCATAAGCGACATTCTCATAGACGGTCATATGAGGGAAGACAGCGTAGTTTTGGAAGACCATACCGATGTTTCTTTTATAAATCGGGACATCATTGATTCTTTTATCATCAAAATAAATGTCGCCGCCTTCAATAGTATTGAAGCCAGCAATCATTCTAAGAAGGGTAGTTTTACCACAGCCAGATGATCCTAAAAGAGTGAAGAACTCACCCTTTTTGATATCCAATGACAAGTCCGGAATGACGGTATTGTCTCCGTATCTCTTCACAACATGATCTATTTTAATTGATATACTCATTTTAACCTCGAGAGAAAAACACGAATCTAGCTAGGCCAAATAGGCCTAGCTAGAAATAGTCTATTATGCTGAATACTTCTGAACGATATCCTTATACTTAGCTAAGACAGCGGCCTTGTTATTAGTGGATTCATCGCTAGTAATAGCAATAGTCTTAAGATCCTTGATACTCTTCTTATAGGAAGAAACTTCAGCGGTACCTAAGATCGGGTTAGTTCCGGCAATATCCTTTCCAAGAACATTCTGACCAGCCAATGAGGACATATAGTCGATGAACTTCTTAGCAGCAGCTTCGTGCTTAGTTCCTTTGATGATACCAACGCCAGAAGTCTTAGGGACAACACCTTCGCTCATAAAGGTGACATTAACATCCTTATAAGTACCAGTAGGATTAGCAACCTTATCAGCTAAGGCTTCATAACCCTTAGTATCCCAAGATAATCCGCAGGCATATTCTCCAGAGACAACACCGGTTAAGGTAGTAGCTGAAGAAGAAACAATCTTATTGCTAAGATTCTTATAGAAGGAATCAACATAAGTCCAGGCAGAATCACTTAAGAGCTTTTCAGCAACGGTAGTTCCAGTTCCAAAGTCCAATAACATATTCTCAAGATGGTTATAGGCGGAAGAGGAAGTAGTGGCATCACCGAAAGCCATTTTCCCAGTTAACCCAGTACCAGTTAAGTCGTTATAACCGGTAATGTTTCCAGTAACTAAGGTAGAATTCCAGATGAGGACAGGAATGGAGTAGTTAGTAACTGAGCAGAAGCCATCAGCTGACTGATAAGCAGCCGGCTTATCGGCTTCATTGGCTGCCTTATAGGAAGTATAGCAATCAGAGTTGGATTCAATGTACTGACTAGGAAGCCAGACAATATCTCCCTGAGGTGAGTTTTTTTCAGCAGTGACACGTTTGACAATAGTGGAAGTACTTCCATAAACATATTCGATCTTGATTCCGGTGGCGGCTTCAAACTTAGAAATCATGATTTTTAAGTTGGCTTCAGAGGTGGAAGAATAAAGGGTAAGGGTGACATCTTCTTCTTCTTTAGAAGTTGAAGAAGTTCCGGGGTTAGTTTGAGAAGTAGAAGAAGTTGAACCACAGGCAGTCATACCAAATAGACAAGAAACAGCAGCTACAACAGCTAGTAAGGGTTTTTTCATTTTGCTTTAATTTCTCCTTATAACCCAAAGCGTCGACTGAGACTATTATAGCAAAGCGCTTTCAAAAAGCAAAATAAATTTCAATTTAAATATTTAAAAATGAAAAATAGTTTCTATAATTATTAAAAACTGATGAGCTATCACTTTAAAATAATGCCTTACACACCTACTTTTTCTAGATAACAAGAGAAAGTATTAAAATGAAAATAAATTTTAAAAAATAAATAACAGAAATTAAACTTTCTTTCTTTTACTCATGCTTAGGACAAGAAATATTAGCCCTATCATTTTAAAAGCTAAGAGAATCAGGAAGTCATACTGATAAGAAATGTTTTTTAGAACATAGGTGAATAAGAAGTTACCTATTCCGGTAAAAAGATACATACCGCCTCTGATTAAATTCAGATTCTTAGCAGTCTTGCTGTCTCCGAATATTTCATTAATGGCTTCTACTAAGGAAATAATAATTAATCCTGAAGCTAAGCCTCTAAATAAGAAAGCTATTGATATTGAAACTAGATTGCTAGTTGAGGGAATCAATAAAGCTGACATAGTAGACAGTATTTCTAAGATCGCTGAAGCTAACAATCCCATCTTGCTGGTCTTTAGTAGTTTCTTTATTGGCTTATATAAAAGGATGATTACTGTTTCAACAATAGTTCTTAGAAAACTGCAGAAAGAATAGATGCTATCCTCAATGCCTGTATAGCTATAGTAAAGAGGGAAAAGGTAAGCTTCAACATTCTGGCTTCCAATACAGAAGACATAGAAGATGAAGTAAAGGATGAAAGTCCGATTAATCGGACTTCTCTCTTTTGCCTCTTTTGGTTTTATTTCTTCCGGATAGGATTTTAAGAAGATTAAGACTAAGGCAGTTAATAAAAACAAGGAGGCTGAAATGGAGAAGAGAATCTTATAAGTGATGTTCTTTAAGGCAAAGGCTGTAAACAATAAAGAAAGGCAATAGCCGATTGATCCAAATATTCTGATTTCATTAAATAATCTTTTTTCTTTTTTGATTGCTACTATTGATGTTCCATCTTCTATCTGGAAGTAGGCACTATTAAAGAAAGCAGAGAAGAAGAAAGAGATTATCAGAAGTGTGAAGTTACTGAATAGAGCACAGCCTAGTATCATTAAGGCTTGAGCAATAGATGTGATTTCAAGAAGGATCTTATTTCTTTTAAAAGAACCAGTAAAGAAAGAGAAGACTAAGTTTCCTAAAAAGGAGCCTAGAGGAAGTAAGCCTAGAATCAGGCCTTTCTGGAGGCTTGTCATATTGAGGGCTACTAAATCTAAGGCAACAAAGGGAGTAAAAAGAGCATCTGCAAAGAATACCAAAAGATAAAGCGATTTGAACAAAGGAATGTTACGGTCTTTCAATAACTATTTCCTCCAAGCTTATATTATATTGGAAAAAAGTTTCATTTAGAAATGAAAATTATAAAAAATTGTTTGCGGTGTGCTAAAATCAATGGGAAGAGGATTATAAAATGATTAATGGATTTATAGATTCTAATCTTGATCTTGATGCAGTTGGCATTAAAAAGACTAGTCTTTTAGTTAAGAATGGCTTAATTTCTGAGGTTGGAAACAATCCAGAAAAGTCTTTGATTAACGTTCCTAATGATCTTTTTGTAGTTCCTGGCTTTATTGATGAGCATATTCATGGAAGCAATGGCTTTGATGTGATGGAAGGAAATTATGATTCTCTTCATACTATTTCCAAAGCTATCTTAATGGATGGAGTTGTAGCGTATTGTCCTACTACTATGACTATGAGCAAGGATGAGATTATTAAAGCCTTAACTAATATTAATGAATATATTAAAAAGAATCCTTTAGATACGGCTAAAGTCTTAGGAGCCCATTTAGAAGGACCCTTTATTTCCAAGAAATATAAGGGTGCCCAAGAAGAAATCAATATTAAGAAGTGTGATGTTAATCTCTTTAAGGAATTTGAAGATGTTTGTCCTTTTATTAATGAAGTTACCTTTGCTTATGAAGAAAACGGAAAAGAATTATTAAGATACTTAGTATCTAAGAATATTACTCCTTCTATTGGCCATACTAATTGTAAAGCTGAGCTTTTGAAGGAAGGAATTGAAGAAGGTATTAGCTGTGCTACTCATACCTTCAATGCTATGTCTCCTTTTCTTCATCGTGAAGTAGGAACAGTTGGCACTGTTCTACTATCTGATAAGGTTAACTGTGAATTAATTTGTGATTTGATTCATGTCTGTCCTGATGCTATTAGGCTTCTATATAAATGCAAAGGTAAGAAGATTATTTTGATTACTGATTCCATGGAAGCAAAGCATATGAAGGATGGCATTTATTCTTTAGGCGGTCAGAAAGTAATTGTTAAGGATAATGCAGCTAGATTGAGTGATGGAACTTTAGCTGGCTCTATTCTTACGATGAATAAAGCTATTAAGAATATCAGGGATGTCTTGTCTCTTAGCTTTACTGATGCTATTGATCTAGCTACTATTAATCCGGCTAGAAACATCCATGAGGATAAGCATTTAGGTTCTATTAAAGCAGGTAAGGATGCCTCTTTTGCTATTGTCGATAAGGATTTTGATGTTAAGGCTACTATTGTTAATGGCGAGATACTCTTTAAGAAAGAAGATTATTCGTGGCTAAGATAAAAGCTTTCATCTTTGATATGGATGGAACCCTTCTTGATACTGAAAGGCTTTCAACTATCTCCTGGCAGGAAGGCGCTAAGAAGATGGGCTTTAAGTTAGATGATGATTTTATGCTTTCAATTAAAGGCACTAACCAATCCCATGCTAAAGCTCTATTTGATGAGCATTACCATGGTCATCCTAAATTTGATGATGCTAAGGTTTATAGGAATGAATACTTTTTTAATTATATCCGTAATCATGATATTCCTGTCCTTAAAGGCGGAAGGGAACTACTTTCTTATCTAAAAGAGAATAAGTATCTAATCTGTCTAGCTACTTCTTCAGGTAGAGCATATTCTGAATATATAACTAAAAAGACTGGTATCTATCCTTTTTTTGATTATGTCGTTTGCGGTGATCAAGTTAAAGAGAGTAAACCTAATCCGGCTATCTTTTTAAAGTGTGCTGAATTGGCTCATGTTTCTAATAAGGAAGCGGTAGTAGTAGAAGATTCTTTAAATGGCGTTAAAGCTGGAAGAAATGGTAACTTTACGGTAGTTGGTATACCTAATGTAGCTATTTTTAATGATGAAGCGAGAAAGTGCTGCAATTATGTTTTTGATTCTTTACTAGATCTTTTAAACTATTTAAAGAAAAAGTAATTGCATGAATTTGCTTTTTGGTATTGGTAGATTATGAGAGAGTTTTTTGCAATATCAACACAGGTTTAGTCAAAAAAAGAAAAAAGAGCCAAAACGTCCAGCTTTTACATTTAAATTTCAAAATCATTTAATTTCATTTATAGTTGTGCTAAAATTAAGCATGACAATAAATAAAATTAAGAGGACAGCATATGATTTCTGAGATTACTTTTAATAACTATCGTTTATTCAAAAAAGAAACTTCTATTTCCTTGGTTGCTGATAGTAGGACCAAGAAAATGCTTTCTAATTCGGTTAATTTGGATGATAAACGAGTCTTAAAGACTCTAGCAATCTATGGGCCAAATAACTCCGGAAAGTCTTTGATTTTTCACTTGTTTGAGCTTTTTAAAGTTGTGCTCCTAGGCAAAAATGATATTGATTGCAACAGATCATTCTTTGGTGATAAGCCAGTATCTTCTTTTTCTATTACTTTCAATAACAATGACGGGAACGGATGGCTTCGATATGAATTTTCATATAATTCTATTGATAAGCTTTTTATCAGAGAAAAACTAATTTCTATTAAGTATTATTCAGCTGGTTCCCCAAATGAAAAAAATATTTTTGAAAAGGATTCAGATTCTAAGATTTTTAATATTTTTGATGAAGACAACAAAGAACTTCTCTCTGTAATTCCTTCTAGACACCCAATTCTCTATTCTCTTGAATTAAAAAACGGGAAATTTTCTTCTTTAAGTGTTTGGCAACAAGAATTTATTAAACTTGCTAATTCAATTGAACTTGTTCAAATGTATAACATACCAATCGGAAACACTATTGAAGCTTTAAAAGGAAATGATGTTAAGAAGAAAAACTTCATTACTGCTTTTGTTAAGGATGCTGATGTTTCTATTAAAGATTTCGATTACCGAAAAGAAATCCATATTGTTAAAGATGGTCAAGAAATAGACGAGAAAGCCTTGTCTGGTTATGAAAGTCTAATTGATACTCTTCATCTTGAGACTACCTATGATCAAAGCAAGGTTCCGTCTTTATATTTTGATTCTTCTGGTACTAAAAAGATGGAGGCTTTAGCAGCCTATATTTATGATGCAATCAAGGAGGGTAAAACACTGGTCGTCGATGAGCTTGATAATGGTCTTCATTTTAG
>ENA-UOOH01000143-UOOH01000143.1-fermentation-metagenome-genome-assembly--contig:-NODE-143-length-84597-cov-53.636027_pt1 | contig 84597 bp, 98 predicted proteins | sample MGYA00245778_ERZ724025 | MGnify/ENA primary metagenome ERZ724025 (study PRJEB28704, sample SAMN03018313) | fermentation metagenome | biome: anthropogenic terrestrial biome; feature: soil; material... | reverse complement strand
ACAGAAGGATAAATTCTAGTGGGGAGTAAGTGCCACGCTGTTCAGGTAATGAGAGATCTCATGCCTAGCATAAAGTCGAGCAACGAACGAATAGATCTTAGTAATGATTTTGGGTGTCATTTGGATCCCGATATCTTTAAAAATGCTATCCATCGAGAGCCAAATTGGAGACCTTTGTTTGGCCAGGTGGATGCAGCACAAGGTCACCTGCAAAAGCAAGATGTTAGAAGAGACGATCTGTTTCTATTCTTTGGAAGCTTCAGGAAAACCAGAAACGATGATGGTAAGCTGGCATACGATCCCCATGAAAAAGAGATGCATGTTATTTTCGGATATCTCCAGATAGGAGACATAATTAAGGTAGACCAGAAATTCGATGTGCCTGAGTGGATGAGTTATCATCCCCATGCTAATAATGCGAGAAAGAGTAACGAAACAAACACCATTTATGTAGCCAGGGATCATCTAAGTTGGAGTGAGTCGCTTCCTGGAGCGGGAAGGTTCATTTTCAGCGATAGACTTGTTTTAACTAAGAGAGGATACTCAAAATCCAAGTGGGCCCTGCCCGACTGTTTTAAAGAAGCAAAAATCAGCTATCATAAAAAACCTTGGAAAGATGGATACTTCAAATCGGCGGGAAGGGGACAGGAATTTGTCATCATGGATAATAATGGTGTAGAAGAGTGGGCCAGGAATAAGATTGAAGAATCTCAAATTGATCGTTGAGCAGAAGGAGTGGGAAGAGTGCCAGGTAATCATATCATCGGAAACGTCGGTCTGTATTACACCTGCTATCAATTATCACGAAGAGGTTGGAATGTAATGCCTACCGCGCGCAATGCGCGTGGGATCGATATCGTAGCATACAATAGCGATGGATCGTGTTTTAAAGGGATTCAAGTCAAGTCTCTGAGAAAACGCAATTCTGTGCCAATGGGAGGTAGTCTGGACAATATTGGAGGAGACTTCTGGGTCATAGTAAATGATGTGCTTGAAAAACCAAATTCATTTGTGATGCTGCCCTCGGAAGTGAAGGAAAACGTTCATCGAGGAGGAAGAGATGGGCGAGTATCTTATTGGCTGGAGCCAAGATGTTCGAGGCCGTTTCAGTCCTCTTTAGAGCTTCCTATCAAGAGCCATTGTGGGGGAAGTATTGCAGCCATCTGGGGAATACCATTGATGCAGTATGTATATTTTTTAGAGGATATGCTTTTGAGCATCAGGGCAGAAGCCCTTCCTATCCGCCCGCTGCTGTAAAAGCAATAAAGAAGTCTGAAGATAACCATGATTCTCCCCAAGATATATGGAAAAATTTTGGTAATTCTCTCCGCAATAAAGGATTAAATAAAGATATAAATCCTTTGTATCACGATGATAACTCATGCAATACTAATGAAATGTGTATTTGGTGTGCGTTAGGTTCTGAAAACATAGTCTCTGCATCGAAGGAAGATTTGAATAAAGATCAGATCAAAGCGGCTCATGATCGATTGAAAAGAATACGTGGAGTAGGAAATAAGATTGCATCGCTCTTTCTGCGTGATGTCGCTGTGAATTATAATTTGACGCCTATCAAGGATAGATGGCTTTTGCAGCCAGTAGATATCTGGATTCGCAGAATAGTTCAGTCATTGAATAATTCGAGCGAAATGGATAATAGAGCAATTGCAGAATGGATTGTTGATCGTTGTAAGGAGTGCAATATTAATCCAGAACGATGCAATCAAGGCATGTGGTACTTTGCGGCCAGAATTGCAGGATCGGATTTCGAATTGGAGCAATCCTTGCAGGATATGAATTATGCCAGAAACCTTCTGAAAAATCATATTTCAGTTCTAAAGACATCATCATCAGCTGCTATTGAACTTGAGTCACAACTAAATAATTGGCTTTTCGCTGAATTGTGTGGGTGATTTCTGGCAGAAATTATTGCCTTTGCGCCTCTGCTTCGCTGTGGTTAGGTCAGAGCATAGCGGTTCACTACAGAGGCGCAGTACACTGCCCCCTGTTTGTGGCCACTCTTGGAAATGTAATGTAATGATCCGATGATCGGATATTGAAGCAAAACAAGAAATAAATTAAAAAAAATGCGAGGCCGGACCTCTCTCCAGCCTCATTCTCGCTCTCTCTTTCCCGCTATTCAAGCCGCTTTGCCGGATGCGAATCTCTTGTACAGGTCCAGCTCTATAGCCGTAGGCGTGACCTTCTTTAAGGCCTCTTCGAAATGCTTCTTGGAAACCTTATACTCGCAGATCTCCTCGTCCGCCTTGCACTGGCCGCTCAGGACATACTCACGGATGGCGAGCATAACCGCCTCATTGACCACCGCACCAAGATCTGCGCCTGAGAACTTGTCTGTCCTCTTGGCAATATCATCCAGGTCGATGTCATCCGCCAGGGGCTTTTTCGAGGTGTGGATCTTCAAGATCTCCTTTCTGGCCTCCTCATCCGGTAAGCTGATCTCGATCAGCCGGTCGAACCTTCCGGGACGGAGCAGAGCGGCATCGATGATATCCGGCCGGTTGGTGGCCGCGATCACCATCACGTCGTTCAGGGACTCCAGGCCATCCAGTTCAGTCAGGATCTGAGAGATCACCCTCTCGGTGACATGAGAGTCACTGCTCATCCCTCCACGGGAGGGAGCGATGGAGTCGATCTCATCCAGGAAGACCACCGAGGGTGCAGCCTGCCTGGCCTTGCGGAACGTCTCTCTCACTGCCTTCTCCGACTCGCCCACCCACTTGCTCAGGAACTCCGGGCCTTTGATGCTGATGAAGTTGGCCTGGCTCTCCGTGGCTACCGCTTTGGCGAGCATGGTCTTGCCCGTTCCAGGCGGGCCGTAGAGCAGGATTCCTCTGGGCGGCTTGGCGTCCATGTGCTCGAAGAGCCTGGCATAGGTAAGGGGCCACTCCACAGACTCTATCAGCTGCTGCTTGACCTCAGCCAGTCCGCCGATCTCATCCCAATGCACATTGGGGGACTCGACCATCACCTCACGCATGGCCGAAGGCTCCATCTCCCGCAGGGCTGCCAGGAAGTCCTCGTTGTTGACCTCGATCTTATTGAGCGTCTCCACCGGTATGGACTCGACCTCCAGGTCGATCTCCGGCAGCACCCGGCGGATGGCGCGCATAGCCGCCTCCCTGGCCAGAGCAGCGAGATCCGCTCCCACGAATCCGTGGGTTACATCAGCGAACTTCTCCTGGTTCACGTCCTTGGCCAGGGGCATTCCTCTGGTGTGGATCTGCAGTACCTCCAGGCGCGACTGCCTGTTGGGAACCCCGATCTCAATCTCCCGGTCGAACCTTCCCGGCCTGCGCAGGGCTGGATCGATGGAGTCCGGCCGGTTGGTAGCAGCGATGACCACCACTTTTCCGCGCGTCTCCATGCCGTCCATCAGAGCCAGAAGCTGAGCTACCACCCGGCGCTCCACCTCGCCCGTTACCTCTTCTCTCTTGGGGGCGATGGAGTCGATCTCATCGATGAGGATGATCGAAGGTGCCTGCTCTTCTGCCGTCTTGAACAGCTGGCGGAGCTTCTCCTCCGACTCGCCATAGTACTTGGACATGATCTCCGGGCCGCTCAGGGTCTCGAAGTGGGCATTGGTCTCTGAGGCCAGTGCTTTTGCCAGCAGAGTCTTGCCCGTGCCAGGCGGACCATAGAGCAGAACGCCTTTGGGAGCCTCAACCCCCAGCCGCTCGAAGAGCTCAGGGTGCTTCATGGGAAGCTCAATCATCTCCCTGACCTTCTTGATCTCTGCAGAGAGGCCGCCGATGTCCTCATAGGTGACCCGCGGTCCGACCTTCTCCTCCTTGGCCGGCTTATCGGTGATATCGATCCTCGTCCGCTCGCCAATCACCGTTCCTTCCTTGGGGGGAGCGACCCGGGTGGCCATGAGCTCTATCTTTCTGCCCATCACAGAGATCTCAATTATGTCCCCACGGGTGATGACCCGCCCTTCCATATACCTCTTAAGATACTCCTCCCCGCCGGTGATCCGAAGGGGAACGGTGGGAGCGAAAAGCACAACCTCTGCGGGAGTGGCCTGAGCGATCTTCAGGGGTACTTTGTCGTCGATGCTAACTCCAGCATTTCGGCGGGTGTTTCCATCCAGGCGCACGACGCCATGGCCAGTGTCCTCAGGGTATCCAGGCCAGACCAAAGCCGCAGTCTTCTTCTTTCCCTGAATGCTGACTACATCGCCTGCCTGCCAGCCCATATCGTTCAATACCTGCGGGTCAACCCGGGCGATGCCCCTTCCCACATCAGTGGGACGGGCTTCAATTACCTTAAGCGTGATATCTCCTGCCATCAGAATCCTCCATTTCTTTTTTTGTATTCTCTTGCTTTGTCGTCACCTGAATGATTTTTATCTTTGCTGCTATTCTGATCATGTGGGGCGCTCATTCCTCTGTAAAAGGTTGATCTCCCCAGAGGGCGATTCGCCATCAATTCATCCTTTGAGGCCTGCATTCCCTGGGCCACATCAATTCTCGAATCATCATTCTTGATACCTGATATTACTAACTTCTAGTTAGTGTATAAATTGCTATTTAAACTTTTCGGCTTTGTGGACCTGGGCATCCAGTGCCCAACTGAGTGAATGGCAAATATTGGCCACTTTATCAATAAAATCGATATCATTAAAGCCAAAATAAACCGCCGTCTCACGCGAGTGAGACATTCCGCCGCGAGGAAGAAATGAGGGATAGTGAGATGGTTGGATGCAATGACCCATAGCAATGCGATCAGCGCAATCAAGCGCATCAGCTATTCTTCCACATTGCCTATCCTATCCTTTACCAGCCGATGCTTGGCAGAGGTCGCCGAAAAGAGCTGGCGGAACATCTCCGGCGATAGGGCCTCGATCACTTTTGCGCCCTCCTCAGTTATCCCTCCCCTGGTCGCCACCATCGCAATCAGATCATCAAAGCTCTCATCCTCCAAGAGAGCCGCAGTCCCAATCAGTGTCTTTTTGATCAACTGCTCAGCCAGATCTTTATCCACCCCTGCACCCCGCATAGAGGCTTCCAGGGCGAACTCCCTGAGGATGGCAGATATATACGCGGGCCCGCTGCTGGTGAGATCGGATAGCACCTCCAGCTGCTCCTCTGCCACCTCCACCGGCCAGCCAATGGACCCGAAGAGCCGAAAGACTAGAGATCTATCATCCTCTGAGGCACCGCTTCCCAGGACGAGAAGGGTGACTCCCAGTCCTTTACCGCTGGCGACGCTGGGAATGGCCCGGGCCGCCCTGGCCCGGCATAGGCTCTCCAGCTGCCGGAGGGAAAAGTCCACTGCCACCGATACGATCAGCTTTTCCGGGGTGAGCAGCTCACTAGTCTCAGCTATTACCCCTTTGAGGTCCACAGGCCGCACGCACAGGAATAGAACATCCGACCTTTCCGCCACCTTCAGGTTATCTGCAGCTCGCACTCCCAGCTTTCTTGCCAGTTTTTGGGCCTTCTCTTGGCTGCGATTGCTCACCCAGAGCTCCTCTCTATTGATCGCTCCCCTGCGAATAAATTCTTCTGCCAGCATGCTTCCCATGTGGCCGGTGCCAATGATGCCGTATGCGGTCATCTTCCGCCATCCTCCGGCCATTTTCCCCCGCCTTCCACTGAGTGGAGGAACTGATCGAGAATCCAGTTAAACTCGTCAGGCTGGTCCATCTGCAGCCAGTGTCCGGTGCCTGATATTTTTATGAAAGGAAGATCAGAAACAAGATTATGAAGGCTGTAGGGGGCATCATTCAGGTGGCTTATAACAGAGAGCTTTGGCCCTGAATAACGCTGGAGCATGGAGACCGGATCGAATAAGAGGCTATCCCTGAAGGCACCTGCAACCACGTCTTTCGGGGTGGCATACAGATCGTTCATAACCCTCTCTGCAACCACCTGGCTGGACCCAACCAGCAACGTCTGCCAGTAATCCCTGATAGTGCGCAGATAATCATCGGACTGCAGCGCAGCTAGAAACGGCTCTATTATCTCGTTGGGCAACATTCTTCCATCACCGGATGGATCGACAAGCAATAAGCCTCTGACTCTATGGGGATTCTCACCTGCATAGGCAATTGAAGCCGAGCCACCAAGGCTGTGCCCTACCAGGACGAACCGCTCCAGATCCAGGGACCGTGCCACAATACCGATATCCTTGGCCAGAGTCTCCACCCAGTAGTCGCCATCGGATGACGGATCGGACAGGCCATGCCCCCGCATGTCAAAGGCCACCGCCCTTCGCTCCTTCCGGAGGTGATCGAGCTGCATGGACCATTGGGATGCATTTCCAGCAAGGGAATGGACAAATACCACCGGCAATCCACCCCTTCCACCGTCATCGATGTTGATCCTGGCGTCCATAGCCTCTGGATAAAGAGCCATCCTAGTCATCCCTAAATGTCATGCTATGCCGGGTTTATGCGCCGCATCCTTCCCCGGTTTCATAGACCTCGCGAATCCTGTCTGCCACATCGCTCGATAGCCTCTGCCCGGCAATGGTGGAGAAGACCTCGGCATAATCAGGCTCCAGACAGCTCAGTCCTTCCATCCCCTGGAGAATCATGTCCGTGAGGTATTGCATATCATCGACTGATAGTTTTTTCAGCCTCTGCTCGAAGTCTGCCAGCCCGCGGGAGAGATGGTTCGCCAATGGAGGGAGAATGTTCATGTACTCGATCTGGTAGCCATGCCGCTCCATCTCCACGATCTCTGGTGCCAGCTTTCTCAGAATCTCTATATCGCGCTCATTCAGATCTCGGGCCATAGAGAGCCTTATGCACTGCAAAAATATATCATTATCCTCTCAAGAATATCATTATCTTATCACTAGTATCATTATGCTAGCTGGAGCCGTCTACAGATTGCGATATCCAGTCAAGATATGGCTGATAGCCGTCGATTATCGGGAGGACGATGATCTCGGGAAGCTCATAGCTGTGCAGCTCTCTGATCCTCGATATCATCTCTTTAATCCTGGTCTGCTCCGTCTTTATGATCAATAGAGCCTCGCGATCCAGGTTGAGCTTGCCCTCCCATAAATAGCAAGAATTGACACTTGAGATGTTAACGCAAGCTGCCAGATGCTCTTTTATCAGCGATTTTGCTATCATCTCGCCATTATCGGGAGAAGCGGTGCAGAGCACCACTCTGTGGCCATTACCCAGTGTTTTGTCTTGATTCCCTTTATTGCCCATAATCTGATCGTTAGCCCTGTCCCACCCATCGCTCGACATTCTCTCCGATCTCCTTCTTCCAGATAGAGGCTCTCTTTTTCAGCTCATCGATGATGTATCTGCACCCATCGAAAGCCTCAGCTCTATGAGCTGCAGTGCAGACTATGGCTACGATGCTCTCCCCTACCGCCAGCCTGCCGGTGCGGTGGGCGATCTGCACCGATGTGAGGCCGAATCGTTCAATGGCCTCAAGGCGTATCTGCTCAAGCTCGGCTTCAGCCGCCTCAGTGAACGCCTCTACCTCCATCATCTGGATGCCGTCGTCCCTGACCGTTCCCAGGAATGCGACCGTGGCACCGGAATCCTCCCTCTTCGCCCTCTGGATCATCTCCTCTATAGAGATCTCCTCTGCAGTGATCTTGAACAATTCTATTCAACCTCCTGCGACCGGCGGTAATATGGCCAGCTCATCGCCATCGTTCAGAGGAATGGAAAGATCATTCAATGGATCAATCCTCTTCCTATTGATCATTAAAAGGATATAGTCATTGGGCCCCCCAGAGCCAGAAAAGGCCTGCTCCCTGAAGGCAGGAGAGGATGCTCCAATGCTCCTCAGCAGGGAAAGAACAGTCGAGCCCTCCGGGATATTCATATCCATCTCCTTTCCCAGGATCTCTCGAAATTGGGCGAATGCCCTGACCTTTACCAGCATTTGCTGTCGATCCTCTTCCCGATGACTTTGTTCACCGTTCATTTATTTTTATAGACATCACCATAGCTGATGATAGATGTTTTTGTATCTGCCTCTGTCCTGTCCTTTTCTGAACCTTGCTTCTGACCTTCTTTCAGCGTCTTCTTGATCTTCTTCTCCTCTTTCTCCCTCAGCCGGGCGATCTCCTCAGAAGAATCTACACCCATAACGAATGTGCCGTGGCAGGGTTTGACATAGGTGAAGAGAACCTCATCCCCCCTTATCCCCAATGCCACCGGCGGCACGCCAATTATGAAATAGTCCTTGAAGATCCTGTATCCTGGCTCGACGTAGTAGACCTCCTCAGAGTTCTTCTCTATAAACTCCCGCGCCTCTTTAAATGAGGTCCTCTCCAGGTACAGCTTGTACTTCATCTGCTCAATGCAGCTCAAATGATCACCTTGTCTATCTTGCTCTTCAGAGGCCCAGGATTATGGGTCGCCTTGGCCACGATCTTCTCCGTCGGATAATCTATGCTCTCACCAAGCGCCTCTGCATTCTTGCCGAAGACGACCGCATAATGCACGGCTTTGGATATGGCGCTGAAAGTGGCCCCATATGCCATGCCGGCATCGCTGTGCATGAAAGCAAAGCAGGCGTCGAAGTCCATCTTCTTCTCCACGATCTCCTGTATGATCCAGTCCAGGTCCGCCGTCTTCTGCACATAATAGCCCTCAGGATCTGCTGTCTTGAGCAGCTTGATTGGGGCATTTGTTCCCGCCACAGTGACATCCCAGCCCTCTTTCTTTAGCTTATGGGCGAGATAGATCACAATGCTGATCTGCACCGGCACCTCCGGGCAGCCCATCACCAACAGCGCCTTCTTGCCTTCGGTCATACGCTCATCCCTTGATCTTGATAATCCTGATTCGATTCAGATATCCTCAGTCGAGCTTAATAGATTATTCCATGCGGCGGGACTGCTGCTCTCAATCCCCTAGATGGATCCGCATTCCATGCAGCTCATGCTCTTCTCACAGGAAACCTCCTCCAGGGTGGAAGAGAGACCGTCCCAGAGGAGAAGGCGGTTTTTCAGAAGCTCGCCTCTGCCAAGGGCGAACTTTATGGCTTCATTAACCTGAATGGAGCCGATGACCCCGCAGGTCGAGCCCAGGGCAGGAGACTCCTGTGCCGGCGGAGCGCGGGGAAAGATGCAGCGCAGACAGGCAGTCCTCCCTGGCAATATTGTCGTTGCCTGCCCCTGAAATCCGCTGATGGCGCCGTGAAAGAGGGGAATCCTTCTCTCTAAAGCGGCATGGTTCAGCAGATACCTGGCCGGAAAGTTGTCCATTGCGTCCATGATCATGTCACAGCCCTGCACCAGTGCATTGATGTTCTCCGCGGAGATTTTCTCCTGCAGGGCTTCGATCTCTCCCTCCGGGTTGATATCGCTCAGAGTCTCCAGAGCTGACTGGGCCTTGCTCCGGCCCAGGTCCAGGCTGCCATGAAGGATCTGTCGGTTGAGGTTGCTCAGGTCAACTGAATCACAGTCCGCTATGCGAATCCTGCCAAAGCCCGAGGCCGCCATGTATAATGAGATGACAGAGCCCAGACCACCTGCTCCTGCTATGAAGACTCTCTTTTTCTTCAGCCTCTCCTGGCCCTCCTCAGCAAAGAGGCGGATCTGACGGGAGTACCTCTCCCTTTCGGCATCGCTCAGCATCTGATCACCCGGATTGGAATTGCACTGATCTATTAAGGATTTTGCAGAGGATTTAATGGGGATTTGATCTATCCGCCATGCACTATTCTAAATATCTTCAACTCATCTGAGCCGCCAGCAGTCTCCTCTTCCGCCACTATTCTGCCGTTCAAAGTCACTATTACTTCCTCAGAGTTTATCTTCAGCTCCTTTAATATTTCCTCAATGAGACGGTCTTTCGCTGCCAATTCCACTCTGCTCCCATCCGGCATATAGATCTGCATTTCCACTCCACTTCCACCCTCGGGGCGCATGGCTCAATTCCCCTCATCGGGCGGCATCTATTCCTGCTTTGTATTCTGCTTGAGCCCTTCTGGTGCAAATGGCTTCTGGTAGAATAGATATGATGTCCCGAGATTTTTACGAAAACATTCTTAACCCATTCCTGCCTAAATCGATGCCCAGAAGGCAGGGTTAAGATGAGAGAGGTATTGCTGGAATCCCGAGAAGACAGAGCGCAGTTTTATCTGCCGGACAGGTGCATCGGCTGCGGAACCTGCGTTCAGGTCTGCCCCAAAGGGGAGCTGATTATAGGATCGGTGGGAGCTGTGGTCCGCGGCCTGATCGACAAGGACTTCATTGAGAAGAGAATGAGCGGGGCCTGTGCCTTCTGTGCGCTATGCTCCCGGGTCTGTCCCACTGGCGCCCTGGAGTTCAGAAAGAATGGCATTGCAGAGATGGATAATTCCTATCTCAGCGTCGCGATCAAGTCCACCGTCGTCGACAGCGAGAAGTGCGTTCACTGCGGCCTGTGCTGCGATGTCTGCCCCCAGGCCTGCATTGAGCTAGAGGACAGGCATCTGGCAGAGGACGGCAGCCTCAAGGTCGGCGGCCGGACGATAATTGACCTGGAGCGCTGTGTGCATTGCGGCTGGTGCGCCTCGGTCTGCCCGACGGGGGCTATATCCTTTGAAAAACCCTTCGCCGGGACCTTCAGCCGTGACGATAACGTCTGCCAGGCCTGTAAGACATGCGTTCACACCTGTCCTGCCAATGCCCTGTTCAACCGGGAATGGAAGGCGGGGGAGAGGGGTGAGAAGGTCAGCCACCGGCCTGATGCCTGCATCTACTGCGGAGCATGTGCCCTGGCCTGTCCGGTGCGAGCGATTGTGGTTTCCAAGACCGCTATCATCCCGGAGATGAAGGGCAAAGGAGCCTTTGAGAAGAAGCTCGCCCTTCCTGCTCCTTGGCCCACTCTCACCTCTTGCCTGGAGACGGATGAGATTGCGTGTTTGGGCTGCGGAAACTGCGTCATCGCCTGCCCGGTCAATGCCCTTTCCGATCCATATCTTGCCGCCGGCCATCTGAACGAGCTGGACAGAAAACCGCTCCTTGAGGTCAGAGATGGCACAGTCAAGGTGGTCGACCAGGAAGTCTGCGGCTCATGCGCCACCTGCAGCATGATCTGCCCGGCAGATGCGATCCGGCTGGTGCCCAGAGAGGTGGTCTGATGGCAGCAAATTCTACCAAGACGATGATCATTAAGAATGGATATCTCTTCGATCCTCTGAATGCAATTGATGGAGAGGTAAAAGACATTTTCATAAGAGAGGGCAAGGTGGTCTCCTCCCTCTCCGGCCCGGAGGCTAAAGATGCCACAGTAATCGATGCCCGGGGAAAGACAGTTATGCCTGGAGGGGTTGACGCCCATTCCCATGTGGCAGGAACCAAGGTCAACGCCGGCCGGCTCATGCGCCCCGAGGATCACTACAAATCCGTCCGCAAGAAGACGGATATCACCCACTCGGGCAGCGGCTACACCGTCCCATCCGTATACAAGCAAGGGTACGACTATGCTGCTATGGGCTATACCACCGTCTTCGAGGCGGCCATGCCACCACTGGAGGCCCGCCATACCCATGAGGAGATGAGGGCCACCCCCATCCTGGATATGGGCGCCTACATGGTCTTTGGCAACAACTGGTTTGTCATGCGCTACCTGAAGGATGGCGACATCGAGAAGGCAGCGGCCTATGTGGCCTGGATGATGAGAACTCACAAGGCCTACGGCATAAAATGCGTCAATCCCGCGGGGGTTGAGAACTGGGGCTGGGCCAAGAACGTGAAAGGCTTGGATGAGCCCAACATCCATTTCGAGGTCACCTCCAGGGAGATCATCCGGGGCCTGGCTGAGGTCAACGAATTGCTGGGCCTTCCCATGTCACTTCACCTGCATGCCAACAACCTGGGCCATCCTGGCAACTGGGAGACAGCCCGAGATTCGCTGATGATCACCTCCTCTCTGGAACCGAACAGCAAGACGGAATTGGAATGGGCCCAGACACGTGAGAGCGCCAAAAGAAAACAGACCGTCTACCTGGCTCATGCTCAGTTCAACAGCTATGGAGGATCTTCATGGAGGGACTTCTGCTCCGGCGCTCCCGATCTGGCCAAATACATCAACCAGACGGAGAACGTGGTCATAGACAGCGGCTCAGTCCCCTTTGGCCCGGCTACCACCATGACCGGCGACGGCCCGGCCCAGCATGACCTCTACATGTTGACCGGCCAGAAGTGGTCCAACTGCGACATAGAGATGGAATGCGGCTCCGGAGTCCTCTCCTTGATGTACCTCAAGAGCAGCCCGGTCCATGCCACCATGTGGGCCATAGGCCTGGAGGTGCTCCTGCTGATCGATGATCCCTGGAAGACGATCATGACCACCGACCATCCCAACGGAGGCCTGTTCAGCCAGTATCCTCAGGTGATCGCCTGGCTCATGTCCAGGAAAGCTAGGGACGATACCGCCAAGGAGTGCCACAAATGGGCTTATGATAAGTCCAGCCTGGGCGGGGTGGACCGGGAGATGAGCCTCTATGATATTGCCATCCTCACCAGAGCCAACTCTGCCCGAACCATAGGCATGGCCCACCGCAAAGGCCACCTGGGAGTGGGCGCAGACGGCGATGTGACCATCTATGATATCGATCCTGGGGATCTGAATGTCAACGATCCATCGTATATCGTCTCCCGGTTCAGTCGGCCTGATCTCACCATTAAGGATGGCCAGATCGTCGCCCGGAAGGGAGAGATCGTCTATGTGCCCGAGGGCCGGAGATATTACTGCCAGCCCCATATGGACGAAGATGTGGAAAAGGATATGATGAGGGATGTTCGGGACTGGTTCAAATACTATACAGTTGGCTTTGCCAACTATCCCGTCCCCGATAAGTACCTGAAAAACCCGGTCCCAATACCGGTCAACATGCCCATGGAGGCAGTGGTGAGGAGGTAGGAAGATGGCAGAAATAAAGCTCGTTCCCAGGGGCAAGATTGGCATTACTGTAGAGGCTGAGGTCATCCGCCCTGACCTAATTGCTGGAAAGACAAAAGAGCAGATAGAGGAGCTTTTGGTCTGGCAAGGACCTAAAGAGCTGCCCTTGAGCCAGTTCTTTGAGGTGGATATTCAGGGGAATGGCGGCTCTCCAGAGGAGACGAAGATCATAATCGATGGGGATGTATCCCGGGTAAAGCGCATCGGCCAGGGGATGAACTCCGGCATGATCGAGATTTTGGGACCGGCGGGAATGTACACCGGAGCAGAGATGACAGGGGGCAAGATCCTGGTCCGAGGCGATGCCGGCTCCTGGTCAGGCATGGAATTGAAAGGAGGCCTGCTGCAGATATCCGGGAACGCGGGAGATCATGTGGGCTCTGCTTACCGAGGCAGCTGGCGGGGGATGACCGGCGGCCAGATCATAATCCAGGGAGATGCGAGGAGCCAGCTGGGCGGCGGCCTGGCGGGAGGATCGATAACTGTGGAGGGCAACGTTGAGAACTTCTGCGCCATCCGCCAGGCAGGAGGCCTGCTAATCATCAAGGGCAATGCGGTTCGAGGTCTGGGAGCGGAGATGAGCGGTGGCACGGTGGTGATTTTAGGGGAGGTGAAGAACTTCTCCCCAGGCTTTGTCCATCAGGGAATCGAGATCAATCCCAAGATCGGCGAGATCGAGCTGGAGGGGAGGTTTGCTCGTTTCATGGGCGACTATGCCGCCGGCAAGAATCCCAAGGGAATGCTTTACTCCAGAATGGCCCAGGAGGTGGGAGAATGACGGGAGTGTTTCTGCTGAACACCGGCAGCACAATCGAGGAGGGCAGACTGGCCAAAGGGGGAAGCAAGCTCACCGATGACTATACCCGGGAATGCGCCGTCTGCGAGATGAACCTGGCAGACTTCCTGGCCATGGGTTCACCTGATAGGGTTAAAGTAACCAGCAGGGACGGCCACTCGGTTGTAGTTTATGCTTATGGAGCGGAGAAGCTCTCTTCTGGCCAGGTCTTCATGCCCAGAGCCATCTGGTCCAATGTGGTGGTGGACCCGGAGACCTTCTCTTCCGGCTCACCTCTTTACAAGGGCTCGCCGGTGAAAGTCGAGCCCTCAAATGATATGGTCCTCTCGGCGGAGGAGCTAACAGCAAAGCTATACATGCTGCAAAAGCGGGGTTAGGTAATGGCGACAAAGAATATAGTCTGTCCAGTCTGCGGGGCCTCTTGTGATGATATTCAGGTGGAGCTGGAGGGTCAGGGTCTTACGGTCAGGAATGCCTGCAAGATGGGAAATGCCAAGTTCCAGGAGGTCGTGAGCCCTCACAGGATCCGAGAGCCGCTTGTAAGAGCGGATGGAGATCTGAGACGGGCGAGCTGGGATGAGGCCATTGAGATGACAGCGAGGATCCTGGCAAATTCAGAGCGTCCCCTCCTTTTCATGGGCAGCGAGACCTCTACTGAGGCAATGGAGGTGGGAATCCATATGGCAGAGTTCCTGGGGGGCATAGCCGACTCGAACTCCACCGTCTGTCACGGGCCCACCACCATGGGCATTCAGGAGGCTGGACGAGTGGGGGCTACCGCCGGACAGAGCAAGTCGAGGGCGGACCTGACGGTCTACTGGGGCTCCAATCCCCTGGAGTCCATGCCCAGGCACATGTCCCGTTATGCCGTCTATCCCCGGGGCTACTGGACCCAAAGGGGGAGGTTTGACCGGACGGTCATCTGCGTCGACCCGAGGAGGAGCATCACCGCTGAGAATGCGGACCTGCACATTCAGCTCAATCCCAATACAGACTATGAGCTGCTCAGTGCTCTTCTCACCCTCCTGCACGGCAAAAGGCCGCACCAAACGGCTGAAGATGTGACCGGTGTGTCCATCTCCGAGATGGAGAAGATGCTGGATATGATGAAGAGCTGCAACTTCGGGGCTATTTATGTGGGCCTCGGCATTGCTTCCTCATATGGAAAGCATCGAAATGCAGAGATGGCCTTCAACCTGGTAAAGGAGCTGAACAGCCACACCAAGTTCGTGATCGGAGCTCTCAGAGGGCACTGCAATGTGGCCGGGTTCAACCAGATAGCATCATATCTATACGGTTTCCCCTTCGGCCTGGATTTCGCTCGCGGCTATCCCCGCTACAATCCGGGAGAGTACACGGCAGTGGATGTCCTCAGGGATCGGGATGTAGATGCCGCTTTCATCCTATCGGCGGATCTGGTCTCCCACTTTCCCGCTGCGTGCTCCGAGTATCTGGCCCAAATTCCCGTGGCCTGCATAGATATCGCTCCCTGTCCGACCACCATGATCTCTGATGTGGTCCTGCCGGGAGTGATCGATGCCATGGAGTGCGACGGCACCTTCTACCGTCTGGACGATGTGCCCATCTACTTCCAGCCGTTCACCAGCTCGCCCTTCTCCTTTACAGAGAGCAATGTCGATACCATGAACCAGATATTCAAGCGGGTGAAAAGGATAAAGGGAAAGTAAAGGGGGTCGAGAGATCGGAATGGACTGAGGTTGGGGAAAAAATGATCGTATCCCCTTTTCCTCATTCCTATGAGCGAATTTTTGCATTGTAATGCCAATTGTTTTAAATAATCTGATAGCCTAATGAAAAAGGAGGAGGTGAAGGCGGCATGTGTACTGTCGGTGGCGGACCGGACATAGGCGAGGTTGAGACTCTGGTTGCCAAGGATTATGAGTGCCTGGACTGCAATAACAAGTTCCAGGGCATGGGAAGAAGGCCCATGTGCCCTTCCTGCAAGTCAAGGAATGTAAAGGCAGTCTGAACTGGAATCCGAATCCATACAAGTCCATTGGAAGTCTATTGGTTCATTCATAGGTCATGCATATACTCTTGAATGAGGAAGAGATCGCCTATATCGAGGGCGAGAATGGCACCATAGCTATGGCTAAGACCAAAGGGCACTTTTTCTATCTGGAGACGGAGCAAAAGGAGATCGTTCTATTCACTGAGCCAGAGGAATTGATGGTAGCCTCTTCCTTTGGCCGGGGAGAGAAGATCAGGCGGGGTCTGCATTGCACCCTCTTTCAGCTCAGGGAGTTGGAAGCGCCCTTGATCGTCCTCCCCAAGGGCCATCCTGCCTCCCCCCGGCTGAAGACGGTGGTATCCATAGGCCCCTCCACCCGTCTGAGCTGCATGATTCTGCCGGGAACCCATCCCGAGCAGAATGTGCTCTGCGGATCGGAGGAGTTTCACGGCCTGGAGATCATCGCCGAATCAGGAGGAGCAGAGGTCAGGGGCTGGCCGGCGGGCGGGCAGATAGCATCGGTGACGGTGGAAAGGTTCTAGACCGATGAAATGCATGGATTTTCTGCCGGCAGCAAGAATGCTGGCTGCTGAAAGACTATAGCTGAACTGGCATTGGATGCTGGATTACTTGAATGGGGATATAGGGAAAGCAGAGGCGAATTGGTGATGGCAGAGATAAGAGAGGACAGTCTGGTCAGGTACATGGGCACCGGCACCATTGGAAAGGTAAAGGTGCTGAAGACAGAGGATGATGGAACCGTCTGGGCCTATCTGGATAGCACTGGGCTCTACTACAAGCTTGATACACTGGAGCTTATTGAGAAGCCACCGGAGAGAAAGGAGCTTGAGGGCATGACGCTCGAGCAGATCCAGGAGAGGTTCAAGCAGACGCAAGAGATGATGGATGCTGCCAAGATGCAGGATGAAAACCTGGAGACTGGCGGATAAGTCAGCCTTTTGGGATAGATGAGTCACCGGCGGAAGGGTGGGCGAAAAGCCCGGCAAGGATTGACCCCATCCGCCCGGAATAGGCTTGGGTTTTGGCTGTGCGTAATAATGTGGCATGTCAAGAATAGTTGAGGCTATTGGGAAGCTAGAGGCAATTCTAGACGGCAATGTATGCTTTTCTCGAAGAGAAGGGCTCCAGGAAGTTCTCAATCTACTTAAGGAAGAACAAGCATCCTCTAAGGGCTCCCATATTGAGAAAATGATCCCCCCATCCAGCAAGAGAATCGGGGTGGTAGTACACGGTCCGGAGATAATAGACTCAGGCGGAGCTGTGCAGCTGATAAATCACCTGAAGCAGATGGGAAGGGTGAACGCCGTTCTGGGAGGGACCATGGGCAGGGTGGCGGTCATTGATGCGGATCTGGAGGGGATCATAACCATCAACACCAGAAGGCGGCCGAGCATTTCCATCCGGGATATGGCGGAGGATTCGGATATTGTCATCATTCTCAACCAGGCCAAGTGCCGGGAGACCGGCCTGGCCTTCGGGACAATGGTGGCAAAGCTTGCCGGAATCGATAAACCCCTGATCCAGATCGATTGCGGCGGGAGGTTTGTGGCCGATCTCACCCTCAGCCATTTCGCTTCAGATTCTGAAGACATCAATGAAGAGGGTCTGGCAGTCGCCGCCAGGCTGGCAGCAGATCTGGGGCTGGATCTGCTGCGGCCCAGGCCCAGGGATTGCACCCTGATCCAAGGGGATACTGTACGGCGCATTATGACCGGGGTGATTCCCGGAGAGCTGATATCCGTTAACGGTACGGTCATCGGCCGGGCAATCGGAGCAGAGGTGGAGATCAAGGCCAAAGGGGGAAAGATAATTGACCTGAAAGGAGCCGAGCCGAAAATGCACGGCCTGGAAAAGCTGCATCGGGTAGATCTGGAAAAGGCTATCATCCGCAGCGGCTCCATCAGGCGGAGCACTGTCAGGCCAAGGATAGGAGAGAATCGGGGAGAGGGTGCAGCATTCATCGACCATTGTGCAGAAGATGCCTTCGAGGCGGCAGGAGGAGCAGCCGTGGCCCTGACGGTGGGAGACGACACCACGGCCATTGCCGGCGATATTCTCGCCCGCCTGGGAATTGCTGTGGTCGGGATCGTGGACGGGGACATCGATCGCCTCGCCGGGAGCCTGACCATCTTGCCGGGCAGCATCATCATCAGGGTTCGGCCGGGCTACGATGATATCGTGGGAGGGCGGGCAAGAGAAGAGATCTTCCGGGGTGAGGATAGGATCTCTATCAGCGCCCCTGATCTGGCGGATAGGGTGAAAGAATTGGCGGGCGAGCTTCTTTTAGAGAGAAAAGAGATCAGATCCGATCTCGCTTGATCGCCTGCAGCTCCTGGTAGAAGGTGGCGGCAGTAGCGGTATCACCCAGGCCCACGGTGATGCGCGGCTCTCTAGCCAGAAGGGAAGGCATCAAGGATACCACCAGCCCATCTCTTTTGTGAAAAGCTCCCCGTCCCACTCCTGCAGCCTCTGCCCCCAGTCGACAGAATTCCCTTTGGGCCTCCAGACCCCTGGGATTGACCTCATTTGGCGGCATTCCCTTTGCCGAGCCGGTAGCAGCCAGAGCGGCCGCAGCATCTGCGCCTTTTTGCAGAGAGAGAAGCTCTTCTTTTGCAGTGATCTTTCCCTCTTCCATAATGCTCAGAATGTAGTCTCTGGTATGGACTGAGACCCTGAAGATGCCCAGATGTTCTCTCAGTCCCGCCGCTTTTTGCATCCTCTCCTGCCACTGGCTCATTTTTGGCCTGGCGGTCGATAAAACAGTCGATAAAACAGTCGATGAACCAATCGCGGAATATTCTGCTGTCGCCGTCTCCAGCTCATCCTCGTTCAGGCCCAGGCTGTCTGCCTTTTCGAGGAGCCGGAGAAAGTGCCTGGCGATCCCCGGGCTTTGAAATGAGCCCATCTCCACATGGATGTAGATATTGGGGTTCGCCTCTTTCCAGCTCCTGATCTGCTCGATCCTGGGGGGGAAGATCTCTCGGTACCGATCCAGGGGAACGAGGTGAAAGCCGGATAAGATGGCACCATCGATTTCCTGGATAAAATCCCGACAGTAGGCGTCGAAGTCCTGGTTCGATACCATTCTGGTGTTCACCGGATCGTAGGTGGCTATGAAGCGATTGTCTTTGGCTGCAGATATCGGCCCTTGAGGTGAGGGGATGCGATCGCTTTCTTTGAACTGGAAGACGAAATGCAGCACCTCTGAGCTTAGATCCGGCCTTTCCGCCGCCAGGGATGGCTGCATAAGGCGTCCAGAGACTGGAATTCCCACACCGGGATGAAGTAGCGCTGCCAGCCTGGGTTCGAGGGCTGGTGCATTCAGAATCGGCTTGGCCCCCAGTTCGGCCAGTAGGTTGGCCATGATTCCGGCGTTACCCCCCAGGCGGAAGCTCCAGGGAAAGGAGGCCTCAATCTCTTCTGCCAGCTGCAGGCTCTCGACCAGGATCTCCGCACCCGATCCCTGCTGCATGCAGTATAGGAGTGAGGATATGAGATCCTCCCGGCTCCTGATTGAGCCCTTTATCTCGCTTTTTATCCCTGAAGGATCGGCTGATTGGATGAAACGGGATACCCTCTCTTCACCGAAGTCGTATACCGCATCGAGATTTACCGGGTAGGCGCAGATGATTTTCATACCGGGAATCACCATTGAGATATGTCTTTATAAATTATCCTTTGAGGCACCATTCTGCTGCTTCCAGTTCAAAATCCCAAACCGTATATATCTGTGCATACATACACAGATGCATGGCATCCAAGACTATTTCCATTAGAGACGATGTATATAAACTGCTTAAAGATGCAAAGAGAGAAGAAGAGAGCTTTAGCGATGCAATAGAAAGGCTGCTCAAGAAGGATAAAGTGAATCTATCTGAATACTTTGGAGCTCTTAAGGAAGATCCGATTTTAGACCGGCTGGAAGCAGATTCTAAGAGGATAAGAGAGATGGCGAGGTCGAGAGTTTGATCGTCCTGGATACCAGCGCTCTTATTGACCTGTTTCGAGGTGGCGAGGAGGTTAAAGGTGTGATAGGTGGTGATGTCACAACTACTATAATAAATTATTATGAAATATTTGTTGGCATAAGACGTTATAGATCAAAAACAGAGGAGAAATTCTTTCGAAGATTCTTTTCCGATATTAGAATATTGGATTTTAATTTAACCGCTGCGGAAAGGTCGAGCGAGATCATGGCCAGGCTCATGGATCTGGGGATTTCCATCAATGCCTTCGATATACTCATCTCCGGCATTGCAGTGGCAAGCGGTGGTGAGACCTTGATGACGAAGGATAGAGATTTCCTGTCCATTGCCAAAGTGACTGAGCTGAACATTAAGGTTTACTGAAGAACGATTCTCACTCGTCCTCGAGCACGATCCAGTACAGGCCGCAAGGCTTATATTCGACTTATGTCGTACTACGTTGAATGCCGTAATAGCGGCAGAGGAGGTAGAGGAGTGGGGGCTTCTCTCTCTTCCTTTTCAGGCCATCGTGTCAGGCTATATCATGGCACTCATTTCTTATACATCCTCATTCATCTCCCGTTCATGATCGCCTCAGTCGAGTGCTCTAGTGTATCCGGCGAGGTCTATGCCCCTCCCTCGAAGAGCTACACCCACCGCGCTATTCTGATAACCTCTCTTGGCCCGGGAGGGAGAGTCCTGCGGCCATTGCTCTCTGCCGATACCCTGGCCACGGTATCTGCCAGCGAGGCCTTCGGGGCCAAGATAGGGAAAGAAGAGAAAAAGGACGACCTCTTCATCGATGGGGTAGGAGATCTGCCCCAGACCCCAGAGAATGTGATAGACGTGCTGAACTCGGGCACCACATTGCGCTTCTGCTCAGCGGTGGCCGCGCTCACCGCAGGAGCTGTTCTCACGGGCGACTCCTCCATTCGCACCCGGCCCAATGGACCGTTGCTTGACTCCCTTAGAGAGCTGGGAGCGGACGCCTTCTCCATTAAGAATAACGGTAAAGCCCCCCTGGTCATCAGAGGGAAGATGTTGGGCGGCACAGCGCACCTGCAAGGCGGGCTGAGCAGCCAGTTTCTCTCCGCCCTTTTCATTGCCTGCCCCCTGGCAGAGAACGACACCAGGATTGTGATCGAGGGCGAATTGAAGTCGCGCCCCTATGCAGAGATCACTCTGGACATGCTTTTTGATGCAGGGATAAAGATCGAGGAAGAGGGGCAGGAGTTCATTGTACCTGGTGGCCAGAGCTTCGCTCTCAAGGAATACACCATCCCCGGCGACTTCTCCTCCGCCTCTTATCCCCTGGCGGCGGCTGCGGTCACGGGATCGGAGGTGACCGTGAAAGGGATCCTGCCCTCCCGGCAGGGGGATTCGGCTATCATCGATATACTGACCCGCATGGGGGCCCAGGTTTCCTGGAACACGGAGTCCGGAGACCTGAAGATCAAAGGCGGTGATCTTGAGGGAGTAGAGATCAACGCCAGCCGGACGCCGGACCTTGTTCCTACAATTGCCGTCCTGGGTGCAGTGGCAAAAGGCAAGACGACGGTGGTGAATGCGGAGCATGTCCGCCACAAGGAGACGGACAGGCTTCATGCCATGGCAGTTGAATTAACGAAGATGGGGGCGAAGATCAAAGAGCGGCCGGACGGCCTGGAGATAACGGGCGGAAAGCTGCACGGGGCGAGCGTTCACGGCTATCACGACCACAGGATCGTCATGGCGCTGACAGTGGCAGGCCTTGTGGCCGGCGAGACGAGGATCGATACCGCTGAGGCAGTGGATGTGAGCTATCCGGGATTCTTCAGGGAGATGGAGAGGCTGGGGGCGAGGGTGAGAGTGGAGTGAAGGAGATGGGAAGATTAAGGGCGATCTAACCATCATTTTATATAAATGTGGCTGAGCAAGGATTGTTGAAGCCTGATTTGGGATTCAGGACGATCCTTGCACGTCTCATAGAGATCCAAATAATCCTTAAAGGAGGGTTTTAAGCTCTGGGTGCTGCTGCCTTGACCTCATCAGTCATCTTATCCTCGAACTGAACCATATAATCCTGGAAGCGGGCCGCAAGATCCTTGGCCATGGTATCATAACTGCTGGGATCATCCCAGGTGTTGCGTGGGACCAGTACCTTGGCGGGTACCCCTGGAACCTCGGTGGGCACCTTGAAGCCGAATACAGGATCGATCACTTTTTTGACGTTGTCCAGCTTGTCTTCCAGGGCAGCGCGCACCATCGCCCGGGTGAAGGATAATTTCATGCGTTCTCCTTTGCCATAAGGTCCCCCGGTCCAGCCGGTATTCACCATCCAAATCTTCGCATTATGCATATTGATCCTTTCCGCAAGCAATGTGGCATAGACTGTGGGATGCAGAGGCATGAAAGGCGCTCCAAAGCAGGTACTGAAGGTAGCAGTAGGCTCTCGGACCCCCTCTTCTGTTCCCGCAACTTTGGCGGTGTAGCCGGCCAGAAAGTGGTACTGGGCATGGGCGGGGGTCAGGCTGGCGATGGGTGGAATGACCCCGAAGGCATCTGCAGTCAGGAAGATGATATGCCTAGGATGCCCGCCGATTCCATCATAATCTGCTTTTTCCACATGGGTGAGGGGATAAGCGGCCCGGGTGTTTTCAGTGAAGTCGTCATCGTCAAAGTCTATGCGCCGGCTGTGTGCGTCGAGCTTGACGTTCTCAATAACCGTGCCGAACTTGCGGGTTGCCCGGTATATTTCGGGCTCACCCTCCTCGGATAGCCGGATCACCTTAGCATAACAGCCTCCTTCAAAATTGAAGATGCCCTTGTCTGACCAGCCATGTTCATCATCGCCGATAAGGGTGCGTGTGGCATCATTGGAGAGTGTGGTCTTGCCGGTTCCGCTCAGTCCAAAGAAGATGGCCACATCATCGGGATCACGGCCATAGTTGGCGGAGCAGTGCATGGCCATAACGCTGCGCTTGGGCATGAGGTAATTCATGACGGTGAAGATGGATTTCTTGATTTCACCGGCGTACAGTGTGCCACCAATGAGGGCCATTTTCCTGGCAAAGTTGACCAGAATGAAGGCTCCCGAGCTTGTCGGGTCCAGGCCGGGAACGGCAGTCACCCCCGGGGCAGAGATTACGGTGAACTCGGGAACATGGCGGTTCAGGCTTTGAGAATCGGTAATGGTCACAAACATGTTTCTGGCGAATAGGCTCTGCCAGGCATGCTCGGTGATGATGCGGATTGGGAGGCGGTATAGTGGATCTGCACCAGCATAGCAGTCCTGCACGAAGATATCGCGGTTTTCGAAGTAGCCTGAGATCCGCTGGTGCATCTTGTTGAACTCAGCCTGAGTGGTCTCTCGATTTATCGTCCCCCACCAGATCTCCTTTTCAGTGGATGGTTCGCAGACGGTGAATTTATCATCTGGAGAACGACCGGTATAGTCACCAGTACGAACCACTAATGCGCCCGGATAGGCCAGAACGCCTTCATGCCGCCGGATGGCCTGCTCATACAGGGCGGGGACATTCAGGTTCCAGTGCTCCTGTTCCAGATTCCTGAAGCCGTGATTCTCAAGACCGTAACTGCTGTGATGGGATTCAATCATGTAAATCTGCTTTCCTTCAACCATGCAAATCAGCCTTCCTTTAACATCAACTATAATAGTCAAATGTTAAAAGAACAACGGCAAATAAAAAGATAATCTAGTCCAGGGGTTTTCTTGAACTTGCTATTCACACCTTCATCTTCTCCCGCACCGGCGCCAGGATCTCGATCATGCAATCTGCGCAGGCCTTCTTCAGGTCCATGGGGTGCATGGCCCCGCTGACAAAGTCCGCCTCCAGCTGCTCGTAATTATCGTAGTGCACATCACCGCCGAACTTCTCGGGCCTGCTGATGGTCATCCCCGCCTCCATCCGGGGGAAGACGTGATACTTGCATATCGCCAGCACCGGATTGTTCTCCACCACTTTTGCCGGGCAGAAGGCGCTCTTGATCTTTTTCTCCACATCTTGAGCCGGCTCGTCCACCGCGATATTATTCCCCTTAGAGGAGGACATCTTCTCCCCGTTCAGTCCTGGAATCAGGGGCGTATGCAGGCATACGGGCGCGGGCAGTCCCAGGCGGGGCAGCTCCTCGCGGGCCAGCATGTGGATCTTCCGCTGGTCTATGCCTCCCACCGCCAGATCGATCTTCAGGTCGGCGATGTCGACCGCCTGCATCAGGGGATATATCATCTGAGAAACCATGGGGTTCTCTGCATTCCGGCTGACCTCATCCATGCTGCGCCTGGCCCGGTTGAGTGAGGTATTTCTGGCCATCTGCAGGATCTTGAGCATGAAATCCGGCTGAAGCTGATAATCTGTGCCATAGACGAACTCCGTCCTCTCCGGGTCGAGGCCCAAAGCCATAAAGCAGTCCCGGTTGTAGTCGGCGATCTGGCGCACCTCCTCAAGAGATCCCTTCTCATTGAGAAAGGCATGCAGATCGGCTAAAAGAACGACCACATCGAAGCCCGCCCTCTGCAGGTCGAGAAGCTTGTTGGCGGTCAGCATATGGCCCAAATGGACCTTGCCGCTGGTCTCATAGCCCACATAAGCCCGCGGGCGGCTGGGCTTCTCCAGCAGTCCTTTCAATTCATCTACGGTCACGATCTCTTCTGTATTCCTCATCACCAGCTCGAGCTTGTCCAAATCAGATTCACCAGCCCAGGAAAGGAATAAGGATGTATAATGCTTTTGGTTCTGAGGTTGAGCTTGGGAAAAATGATTAATACTAATTCCGACGATGACCTGTCATGCCAAGGCGGATGTACAAACTTCAGCAGCCATCAATGAGCCGCGAGAAGAATCTAGTGCTGATACTGCTGGCCGTCATAGTGGCCCTAATCCTCTGGAACAGCTTCTGGTCTCTGGCTAAATTAGCTCTCTTCATAGCGATAGTCTACATGATCTATTACGCTCTGAAGCGGTATTTCTAAATTAATCAGCCTTTTTACCTTTCTCCTGCCATAGAGCTCTTGCCTTTTCCAGATCCTCACTGGTATTGAGGTTGAAAAAAGAGAGAAGCTCGGGGTCCATCGGCAGCAGATGCTCTTTTGAGACCCTATTGACGACCAGCTCCTGCAGGGGAACATGAATCCTTCTCTCCCCGCTCTCCAAAGCCCTCTGGCAGGATGCTTGCATCTTCTCCCTCTCATAGACGGAATGGAGGGGCTCGAAATATCCATTAGGCTGCACAGGAACAGCCGCCTCATAGCCCCTTCCTGGGTCCGCCAGCTCAAAAAGCCTCTGGATTACCATCCCGTTCAGAAAAGGAAGATCGCATGCTGCCGCAAAGGCGAACCTGCCCCTGGCCATCCCCAATCCCGCTTCAAGCCCCGCCACTGGCCCGAATCCGCTGACTCTGTCCCAGGTGAAATGAATCCGGACTCGATCTGAATGGGTCTGATCCAAGAGAGTTCTGTCCGATACGATCTCTGCTAGCCTCTTCGCATGCTTTTGATCTCTGGCCACCACCACAAGCTCATCGGCAGCAGAGAGGAGAGTCTTGGCCATCCAGCAGATGAGCGGCCTTCCATCAAACTCTAAGAGCGCTTTCTCTACACCCAGACGATGGCTGTCCCCTCCTGCCAGGATTATAGCGGATCGCATAGCTTCCAGCCATTCTCCTGGCAGTCCTCCTCCAGGGCTTTCTCCAGAGCCTTTTGGGGGTTGGAGAGCATCCTCTCGCTCTTTAATATCACATGCTCCTGGCTGACAGAAGCCGTTCTCTCTGCTGCCTCCTGGAAGATCTTCCGGATCAGAGCCTCATCCACCCGGCCGTCGGCCTGAACGACAATAGATACAGCAATCTGCTGGGTGAACCGATTTCCATAAATGATGCATCCCATAGCTCCGCGATCTCGGATCCTGACCTCCTTCCCGGTGATGTCGACCTGCAGCTGGCTCCCAGGGGCGAGGTAGATCCTTCTGCGCCTCTCCAGCTGGGGGGTGATCTCTGTTACCTCTCCCACCAAAAGGTCGCCCCGCCTCCAGACCTTGTCCCTGCCGTCTGTTACCTGCAGAGTGGCCCCAATCTCCATAGCTTTGGCCAAAAGAGCCTCATCATCCGAGATCCGGCCACAATAGAGCTCCTCCTCGAGCTCGGGCCAGCTGCCCAGGAAGGTGATGGAACGCCTATCGCCTCCTATCACCGCTTCCTTGCTCTTAGCCAGGGCGACTACCAGTGACATCTTCTGATCCTTTCCTAAGCCTTTTCTCTATGCCTATTCCTTTTGATCCTATTCCGTTACTGTTGGTCTTTTGTCTGATCCTCTGTGGCATTCAGGGTCTGCCGAAGGAGCATGGCCACGGTGAGCGGCCCAACCCCGCCTGGAACCGGTGTTATCGCTCCAGCGATCTGGGATACCTCCTCATAGTCCACATCTCCCACCGTCTTGTCTCCTACCCGGTTTATGCCCACATCAAAAATATAGGCTCCAGGCCGGACCATCTCCTTTTTGATGAGGCCTGGAACTCCGGCGGCCACCACCAGTATATCTGCATCGCGAGTGTGCTCGGCCAGGTCGCGGGTAAAGACATGGCATACCTGCACCGTAGCATTGCGGTTGAGCATCATGGCCGCCAGGGGCTTGCCCACCACATTGCTGTGGCCGACAATGACCACCTCCGTCCCCTCCAGCTTCTTATCAAGCCTCTCTAAGGCATAGATGATCCCCAGAGGTGTGCAGGGCACCAGTCTCTCCGCTCCCAAGAGCAATGCCCCCATATTCCGAGGATGGAATCCATCCACATCCTTCTCGGGCAGAATGCTCATCATCGCCCTCTGAGGATTCAGTCCCCCAGGGAGGGGCAGCTGAAGCAGTATGCCGTTGATATCCTCTCGAAGACTAAGCTCCTCTATTTTGGCGATGATCTCCTCTTCTGTGCTGCTTTCCGGCAAAAGCACGTTCTCGGATCTTATTCCTGCCCGGGAGCAGGCGGAGTGCTTGAGACGGATGTACATCTGCGAGGCCGGGTTCTCTCCCACCAAAACTGTAGCCAGGCCGGGGACTATACCCTTATTAGCAAGCTTCTTCGCCCTCAGGAGCGTCTCCGCTTCCACCTCACCGGCCAGAGCCTTTCCATCTATTATAGTTGTCAGTTCGATCACACCATATCTGGATACAGGGGGAACTGGTCGCAGAGGGCCTTGGCCTCAGAGCGAACCCTAGCTATGGTCTTCTCATTGTTGATGTCGCGGAGCACCATGGTGATCATATCGGCGATCTGGGCCATCTGCTTCTCCTTCATGCCTCTGGTGGTCATGGCCGGGGTGCCAATCCGAATGCCGCTGGTGATGAATGGCGTGGCCGGGTCGAAGGGTATCATGTTCTTGTTCAGGGTGATTCCCGCTCTCTCTAAAGTCTCGTCAGCCACCTTTCCGGTGATCCCCTCTTTCAGCAGCTTGACCAGGAGCAAATGGTTATCCGTCCCACCGCTGACCAGATCGAAGTCGTTCTTCAGCAGACGCTCAGCCAAAGCCCGGGCATTCCTGATCACCTGGAACTGATATTCCTTGAACTCCGGGGTCAAGGCCTCCTTGAATGCCACCGCTTTTGCTGCTATGGAGTTCATGAACGGCCCCCCCTGGGTCCCGGGAAAAACAGAGCGGTCAATGGCCGATGCAAGCTCCTCTTTGCAGAGGATTATTGCACCCCTCGGTCCCCGCAGGGTCTTATGAGTGGTGGTGGTGACGATATCCGCATAGGGCACGGGAGAGGGATGAGCGCCCACCGCACACATGCCGGCGATATGGGCGATATCCGCCATAACCAGAGCCCCCACATCATCGGCGATCTCCCTCACCGCCTTGAAGTCGATGGTCCGGGGATAGCTGGATGCGCCCACCACAATGAGCTGGGGGCGGGACTTTCGGGCGATGTCTGCCATCTCGGAGTAGTCGAGCATCTCCGTCTCTCGGGAGACATTATAAGGGACGATCTTGTACATCTTGCCTGAGAAGTTGACCGGACTGCCGTGGGAGAGGTGGCCGCCGTGAGCGAGGTTCATGCCCATGATGGTATCGCCCGCGTTGAGTACGGCGAAGTAGGCAGCCATGTTGGCCTGGGTGCCGCTATGGGGCTGGACGTTAACATGCTCTGCGCCAAAGAGCTTAATGCAGCGCTCTCTTGCCAGATTCTCGGCCAGGTCCACGCAGCCTGTGCCGCGATAGTAGCGTTTGCCGGGATAGCCTTCGGCATACTTATTGGTCATGACACAGCTCTGCGCCTCCATGACCGCTCTACTGGTGAAGTTCTCTGATGCAATCAGGATGATATTATTTCGCTGCCTCTCCAGCTCAGACTGGATCGCGGCTGCGATTTCGGGATCTACAATATCTAGGGATTTCAAATCGAATCACCGGTGCTAATTAGCGAGATGGGTGGTGTTTACTGAGGAGGGCAAAATAGATTATGGTATGAGCCCGAGATATGAAGCTCTGGCACTGGCACCATAACTCTTTTATTGCCTCCTGCAAAGGTAATCTGGATGCTTATAAGAGCGAGGACTATCGCTGACTACCAATTTGGCAGGGGCTCGGGCAGTGCCCTCTTTCCCGATGGCACGACATACAGCCTCTCCAAGACTCGCCGGCTGAGATATCTCTACTGGGAAGAGGAGAGGGTGGCCACTGTCCGAGCAAGGGACAACCTCCTGACCCTGAGCATGATCGGCGCAAAGAGGCTGCATGATCTGTTCTGCAGCCCTAGGCTTCGAGTGGTGGCCTCGGATGATGCTGCGCCATTCATCGCCAAAGGTGGCAATCTATTCGCCAGGCACGTCATTGCCGTCGACCCGGAGATTCGATCCGGTGAGGAGGTTTTGGTTGTTGACTCGCAGGATCGGCTTTTAGCCACGGGCACAGCCGTCCTCGCGCCTGAGGAGATGATGCAGATTAAAAGGGGGCTGGCGGTCCAGGCGAGAAAGGCGGCAGAGAATTGATTTTCACTGCACTTCTATCTGGGCTGATCTGCTGCCGGAGATGCTGCAATAGGCCGTTGCCTTAAGGATGTCTCCTGCAGTGGCATTAATCAGATAGTAATAGCTGAAGGTGTTGGCAGCAGTCTGGTTAGCGTATTCTTTTCTCAGGACATCATCGCCATTTTTCTGTATCACTACCTCTCGGACATAGTGGCTGGGATTTGTTGAGGTATGGGTTATGGTCACATTCAATGTTTGATTCATATCATCATAAGCTAGGAGGACCTGGGAGGGGGAGTGAGCGAGGACTGGAATTGACAGAATGAGAAGCAGAATGATTGCAGCGAGGCCTTTGATTGCTGGGGTCAAGAAAGGCGGCACATCTCCGTTCGTGTCTATAGATATCTTATCATTATTGGACATATCAAAAACACCTATCAATAAATGGTGTCAATCTTATTAAAAGCTTATCTGGAATAAGGCATGTGATGAGTCTTATGATTGTATTATGATGGTATTACATAAGCGAGAAAATTATAGAGAAACGGCAAAATGGTCGCTGCAAATTATTTTATCGCCCTCTTGATCCTGATCACGGGCATTTTTTGCACCTTCTTTTCCAAAACTGCATCCTCGATGGTGAATGGATTGAATCCATACAGAAATGCCCAGACTCCACTGCTCTTCAATATCTGCCGGATGGCATAGGCAGCCTCTTTTGGATCGCTCACCTCTTCTGCAATTCCTTTCAGAGTGCCGCTTGGCAGGAGAACCTCTACATCAGGATTCGCCAGAACATTCAGATACCATTGGCCCTTTAGATGCTTGCCCTGGTAGCAGTAAATGCTCTCGCCGATCAGAGCGTGGTACACAGGGGTGAAGCGAGTCTTCCCGGTCTTCCTGCCTCTCGTTTTGATGACCATGATATTGCCTATAATGGGATTTGAAATGTATTTGCCAAGGTTCCTCTGAAAAGCGGGCACAATTATATAGCTATTGAATATTCTGAATAAAGCTCTTTGAATTGATTTAAGCATGCACACCTGGCTTTCGACAGCAAAATTAATATAGGTTGTGCTGAGACTGAATAACATGTCGAAGCTCAGCAGTTCCATTTTTAGTAGAGAGCACGGCAGCGATGCGTCCTTAGATGCATCTATAAGTAAACCGGGACTGTAAGACCCAATCCTGTTTGATCTGGGTTGGGTGTTGAATGTTCGATCGCTGCATAGCGTTATCGAATTGGATGGAATAGACTTATAAAAACAACCTGAATTGGAAGGATGGGCCGCATAAGAGATTGCCGGTCTCTTAATGATATTGGCCGCGTTGGAGTCCCTGCTTCTCCATCGATGGAGAATCGAATATTCTGACGGATTGAAGGCTAAAAGCGCGGCGTCAAATCCTTTCGGGAAGTAGAAAATGATCGGAAGAGATGAAATAAGCAAAAACTATAGGCCTAATGAGCATTATGAGTTCTCTGGAATTGGGGCCAGGCTGTTTGGCCCTAAAGCAGGCTACGTGAGAGCTCAGGCAGACAGCATCCGGCAAGCAGATGAGATCTTATTCGCACTGGCCTTGACTGTATTGATATTTGGATCCGTCCTCTCCATGGATATAATGGCCAGAATGGGGGCATTCCAATGAAGAGATACTTTAGGGACCTTTATGATGTCCTTGTCAACCAGAATTATGGATCGAAAAATACCCATCTGGTTGAGATATTCCTCAGCCTGGGAGCATTCATCGGCATAGGTCTTGCGGCTGTTATGCTAAGGGCTGGATGGTAGGACGGGAAAAATGGAAGCAAATGGCCGGAAAAAAGCATCATACTCGCTGCTGTTTCAGAAGAATAAGCTGATGGCCGAGCGCCGCTTTCTGCTGATGAAGCTGGCGGAATGCGCCAATCAGATTAAAAAAATAGATGAGCAGCTCAAATCGATTTGAAGCAAATCATCCCTGGAAAATGATAGCAGGCGGGATTTGATCCTGCATATCCGGCTGGCTATTACCAGTCAGGGTAATAAAACCTCTTCCAGCGGCCTTCTGGGCGTGTGCTTGCTCGGCTCTGCATAACCCATGCGGATGAGCAGCTGAGGATATTTCACCTTCAATATCCTTGCCATATCCTCCCTAAGCTCGGGAATGGCTATGGGCTGGCTGAATAGATCAAACCTGACATCCATCTCCGTGGCCTTAAGAAACAGGATCTCAAAGAGGAATCCTGCTTTAAGCCAGGTCATCATATCGTCCTGATCGGTTGATAGAACTCCTACCGCTGGCGAGGCCTTCATATAAGCGGTCTCAACCCTCGCCCGGGATGTAGACATATCAAAGGTCCCGAAGACGAATGCTCCGAAGTAGGACTGGAAATCCGAATAGCCAAACGAATAGCCTGGCAGACCGTCCTTTTCTCCTCCCGTATTGGACCTCACCCAGCTTGCCAGCTCCTTTCTGAAGGCTTTATTCCCCAGCTGGATCTTATGAGACTGGGCGAGGATCTCGGACATCGCCGACTTGCCGGCTTCATCGATCAGGATATTCAGATCAAATCCATCCCTTTTCACGCAAGCCTTCAATTCCCTGAGCTTTGCATCCTCTATTGCTCTCTTCTCAAACTCCTTTCTGTTTGTATGACGTCTGGTTATCTGACTGAACAGATCGGGAAGCTTTTTTTTGCCGGCCGATCCTTTCAGCTTTATAGCCGCGGTCCTCTCGCCTGAAGGGCCATCAGGAAGGCATGAAACATCATATCCAAAGCCGAAGTGTTCCGCTGCCATGAGGATATTAGCCAGAAGGCAGCCGTGGCTGAGATAAAGAGTCCTGTTGGAGGGGTCAACGTTGGGCAAAGCACGGTCAAAGTCCGCAATTACTGATACCTCGTTTCCATCAATTGCCAGCTTCCAGGGCTGAGTGTTGGGCCCGGATGGAGCTAAAACAGCATACTTGAGCAGGCCCTTTATCTGATCGCAGAGGTCGCCATTCACGGGGAAGTCCTCTTCTCTAACGTTCCAGGCTGCTAATACATCGGTCACTTAAGCCATCTCCTTGTTTTTCTTAACTAATATCGCTCTTTTAAACATGCATTCCGAATCCAAGTTTCAATTATGCTTCGGAATATGGGCAGCTTAGTTTAACTAGATTTCGAGATTGTTATCTGGTTAGAGAATATAATATGCCATGCGGCGCAAGACCCGGCCGGCAGCAAGATAAGACCGGCAGCTATAGTGAATAAAAGAAGAGAAAGATCATCATACTTGAAGGAGAGATCATCATACAGCAGAGAAGTCATCATCAAGGAGATGGAGGATATGGACAATGCCAGTAAATCCTAAGAGAGCCAGAGTGCTGGTCTGGGCTAAAGAGAGAAAAGGTGCTGTATTTTACTGGATGAGCAGAGAGCAGCGGGTGGCTGATAACTGGCCTTTGCTATTTGCTCAGGAACTGGCCATAAGAGAAAAGTCTCCCCTGGCGGTGCTCTTCTGCATCTCGCCCCAGTTCCTGGAGGCAACAAGCTCTCAATATAAGTTCATGCTTAAAGGGCTGGAAGAGGTGGAGACTGATCTTGCTGAATTGAATATCCCACTCTATCTGCTCTCTGGAGATCCAGCAAAAGAGATCCCGCAGTTTCTCCAATCTCATGAAGCAGGAATCCTGGTCTCGGACTTCTCTCCTCTGCGAATAAAGATGATCTGGCAAAGATCAATAGCTAAAGAGGTCAATATTCCATGCTATGAGGTTGATGGCCACAACATCGTCCCCTGCTGGCAGGCTTCTCTAAAGCAGGAGTGGGCGGCATACAGCTTCCGGCCGAAGATCCACCGTCTCCTGGATGAGTACTTGACGGACTTTCCTGCGCTCAAAGCTCACCCCTTCCCCTGGCCGGAGGCAGTGGACAACGATTGGAGGGGAGCAGAGATGGCGATCAGAGCGGATCATATCTCCGATATGAGTTGGGCACAGCCTGGGGAGAGGGCGGCGAAGAAGCATCTGAATGAGTTCATCGATCAGGGGCTTGTTCTCTATGACTCTGATCGGAACAATCCAGTGAAAAACGGCCAGTCAGGCCTCTCATTCTACCTTCATTTCGGCCAGATATCCGCTCAGAGGGTGGCCCTGATGGCGCTGTCTGGCATGACCGATTCCAGCCCGTTCCTGGAGGAGCTGGTGGTGCGACGCGAGCTGGCAGATAACTTCTGCTACTATAATCCTCACTACGACTCTGTGCAGGGCTTTCCCAACTGGGCGCAGGAGACCTTAAGGCAGCATGAGAACGATCCGCGCGAATACCTGTACAGCATCAAGGAGCTGGAGGAAGCAAAGACCAATGACGAATTATGGAATGCGGCCCAGACGGAGATGGTCTGCCGGGGGAAGATGCACGGATACATGAGGATGTACTGGGCGAAGAAGATCTTGGAGTGGACTTCTTCTCCTGCAGAGGCCATGGATATTGCCATATACCTTAACAATAGATACGAGCTGGACGGAAGGGACCCCAACGGATATACTGGGATCGCCTGGTCTATTGGGGGAGTGCACGATCGTGCCTGGAAGGAGAGGCCGATCTTCGGCAAGGTGCGCTACATGAGCTACAATGGAGCAAAAACCAAGTTCGATATCAAGGCCTACATCGAGAAGATCAATTCATTTTGATCCATCCGAGTGCTTCAAACCAGAGATATTTCCCATTTTAACACCAACCAGCTTCCAGACGCTGTTGCGACCCTCGGTGAGCAATGCCTCTACAGGTTCATCTGGAGAATGCCCCAGGGCTGATAGCACATTGGAGGAGAGGTTTTTCTTCTGGATCAGCTCCACAAACCTCTCTCTCACAAGGGACTTGGTTTCAGGGTCCTCTACCTCCACCAGCCTTCCGGGCAGGGCGACGAATGAAAAGCTGGAGAGGTCCGGGCTGTATCTCTCAACCTCCACTGTAACCGCGGGATTCTTCCTGAAGTGAAGGACTTTCTTGCCATATTTTGTGGACAGGAAATACATGAACTTGCCATCGAATACGTACAGGAACGGGGCTACATGGGGATGGCTCTCCCCATTAAAGGCTATGCGACAGATAAACTCCTCTTCTATCAGCCGGTCGTACTCCTGCTTTTTCATCGAGGGCATTTTAAAAATCATAAAGAGCCTTTTCTCAATTTACTGAGTTCATTGCTTTATTGTATCTTTCGTGTATCATTTTTCAAGATATAAATCCCTGCCGCAACAACAGGCCAATCGGCAATTGGACAATTACGAATAGGGTGGTAATCGATTGGCTTGCTACTATAGCGCAGCCCTCTAATGACGCTGACCGATAGAGCAATTAATCACTTGAGCGATTGGTATGAGCATAAATATTCAAAGCAAATGGAGGTCATGCCTATCGATAGCACATCGCTTTATCCGGTCATTTATCTAATTGGCTTTGCAGCACTGCATAGCTTTCTTGCCAGCTTGCCCGCCAAAAGGATTGCAAAGGCTCATTTCGGCTCTAAGGTCGACCCCTGGTATCCGATCTTTTTCTCTGCGGTGGCTGCTATCACCATTCTCCCTCTGGCTGTGATTCTGTTCTTCTTTCCCGGCCAGTTGATCTATATCCTGCCCAGTCCATGGATCTGGCTGGCATTTGCCGCCCAGATTGTGGTTGGACTGGCTTCTTTGAGGGCTTTTCTGGATGCCCCACACCGTTTCCTGATACGCGCTCAGCTTGGCGAAGGGCACAGCTCGGGCGAATTTGCCCTGGGAATTCGAGGGATATATTGCTGGATTCGCGATCCATTTCTTCTCTCTGGCTTTCTGCTCATATGGCTCACCCCCTTCATGACTGAGAACCTATTGCTGGTATATCTCCTGACTACGGCTTATCTTTTCATGGGATCAGTTCACTGGGAGAGCAGGCTCATCAAACAGTTTGGCCAGGAATATATTAATTACCAAAAAGAGGTTCGAAGAATGATTCCTACCCTTAAAAAAAGATGGAAGGGATGCAAAAGCCTGGATAGATAAGATCTAGAGTCTGCAAAAATCCAGACGGTTATAATTTTTATTCCAGTTAACAATCATATTCAACATCTTTAAATAATCATAAGTGCAATATAGATACTAATCAAATCAAGGGTAGGTGAAAGAATGGCGGGAAAAATTGATGAGTATAAAAAGCTCTTCCGAGAAGCCACGGTTGCTGACCAGATGAAGCTCTTCAAACTCCACATCGCTATATATCTGGTAGTGAACGTAATTTGGCTGATATTGAACATGATGGGCTATATAAAAATTGATCCTGCCCTGGCGATGTGGTACTCGCCAGTCGGATGGGGCATCCTGGTGATTGTGCACTACTGGTTCTACATCCGGGGAGCAGAAAACCTGTGCATGCTCAGGGAAGAGATGGTGGAGGCCAAGATAGGATAAGACCCTGGAAGTGCTCAATCGAGTAAAGCAATGGGGATTATAGCTGCAATTAATCCCTCTATTTTTGTATTGATTAATTCCTCCAACATCCACCCGAATCGATAAATTCATAACGTTCCTCGTATGCATAAGATTAGCTACCAGAGGTGTACCCAATTGAAGATAATCGGTCTTGCCGATCCTGAAGTAGAATCAAGTCTCCGCGGGGCGGGCATAGGCATGTCCGTCGATGAAGCGCGTTCCATCGCCCAGGTTCTGGGCCGCGATCCAACCCTCACCGAGCTATTCTGCTACGATGCCATGTGGTCGGAGCATTGCTCTTACAAGAGCTCCCGCGCCACTTTAAAGGAATTCCTGCCCTCAGATGCCCCCAATGTAGTAATGGGCCCGGTCGAGGACTCGGGAATAGTGGCCATAGATGACAAATGGTGCGTGGTCATATCCCATGAGAGCCACAACCATCCCAGTCAGATCCTGCCAAATGAGGGGGCAGCAACGGGCATCGGGGGAATCGTCCGCGATGTGAACTGCATGGGGGCAACTGTGGTTGCCACCGCGGACCCTCTGCGCTTCGGAGATCCTTTCGGCCCCAAGGCCAGCAAGGTTCGCTGGGTGGCAGAGGGGGTGGTGGACGGAATCTGGCAGTACGGCAATGCCCTGGGCGTGCCGAACATAGCCGGGGATGTGGTCTTTAGTGAGAGCTTCGACGATAACTGCCTGGTGAACGTGGTGTCCCTGGGAATAGTCCGGCGCGACCAGATTATCCGATCCCGCGCTCCGCCGCTGGCGGGGGAGAAAAGCTATGACGTTATCCTGGTGGGCAAGCCCACAGACGCAAGTGGGTTGGGCGGGGTCACCTTTGCCTCTGAGGCTCTGCGAGAGGAGGACGAGGAGACCAACCGGGGAGCAGTGCAGATCCCTGATCCTTTCCTGAAGAACGTCCTCTTTAAGGCGAACAGCGATCTATTCCGCATGGTGCGGGAATCGGGAATCGAGATCGGGTTCAAAGACCTTGGTGGCGGGGGCTTCACCTGTGCCACATCGGAGATGGGGGCTGCGGGAGGCTTTGGCATGGAGATCGACCTGGACGAAATGCACAAAGCAGCAGACTTTCCTTCTGAGGTGCTGAGCATAGCCGAGACCCAGGAGCGTTTCTTGATCATCGCCCCTGAAGAGCTGAGAGAGAAGATCCTGAATATCTACAATGAGGACTGGGATCTGCCCAACGTCTACGAGGGGGCAAGGGCGAGTGTTGTGGGCAAGATCAATACCGGCGACAGGTTTGTCGTCCGGCATAAGGGAGAGACGGTATGCGATGTGCCCATCCAGCACCTCACAGCGGGCATCCGCTACCAAAGGGCTGAATCCGAGAGGATCTATAGCGAATCTGAGCCCGAAACCCAAGAGCCTGAGGACTACAATGAGGTTCTGCTCAAGATCCTGAATTCGCCGAACATCGCCTCAAGGGAGCATATCTACCGATACTACGATACCGAGGTCATGGGCAATGCGGTGATCAGGCCGGGCGAGGCGGATGCAGGGCTCATCGCACCAGTGCGGGGGGAGAGGTTCGGCGTGGCACTGGCCGTGGACTCCAATCCCTTTTACGGCCGGATCAGCCCCTATTGGGGGGGAGCGACCTCAGTGGCTGAGGCGATGAGAAATGTGGCTGCCATAGGCGCGACGCCAGCCACTCTCACCGACTGCCTGAACTACGGCAATCCGGAGAAGCCCGAGGCCTTCTGGGAGTTTCGGGAAGGGGTGAAGGGATTGGCCGAGTCCTGCAAGAACCTCTGGCTGAAGGACTATAAGGATGAGAGAATTCCCGTGCCCATAGTCTCAGGAAATGTGAGCTTCTACAATGAGTCTCCCCAGGGTTCTGTGGACCCCTCGCCTGTGATCGCCTGTGTGGGAATCATAAGGGATTTCGATAAAGCGATCACTATGGATCTGAAGGCGGCGGGCGAGGAGCTTTATCTCATCGGCCCCCGGTTTGATGAGCTGGGAGGCTCGGAGTATTATCAGACCATCCTCGGAGTGATGGGAGCGAATGTTCCTCGGGTTCGATTTGACCTGGAGAGGAGCATGATCTATGCCGTCATCGATGCCATTGATGAGGGCTTGATTGCTGCAGCCCATGACATATCCAATGGCGGGCTGGCGGCGACGGCAATGGAGATGGCCGTAACCCGGCCGGCTAAGTTCGGCCTGGAGCTGGACCTGGATTGTGTGGTGTGCGGCGACTTGGATCTGAGAACCGATAAGCTGCTTTTCTCAGAGTCTTCGGGATTCCTTCTGGAAGCAAAAGCAGGAAAGGAGAAGAGGCTGGAGGAGCTACTGAAAAGCTACGACCTCCTGCCGGCAAAGATCGGCAGGGTGACGGCGAAAAGAAGGATCAGGATAACCAGAAAGGGGGAGACGGTGGCCGACCTGGACCTGGATCTGGCGAGGAATGCATGGACCCGTGGCCTCGCGGAGGCGATGAGATGAAGATCGCAGTGATGCAGTTCCCCGGGACGAACTGCGAGTTCGAAACCCTGGTGGCAGTCAAAGAGGTGGGCATGGAGGGCGAGATCTTCCGCTGGAACCGGCCAGAGGAGGAGCTGTCCGGCTTTGATGGATTCATCATTCCGGGAGGATTCTCCTATCAGGATAGGGTTAGGGCGGGAGCCGTCGCCTCCAAGGAGCCGGTCTTGAAGGCTCTGAAAGAGGAGGCGGCATTAGGTAAGCCGATTCTGGGAATCTGCAATGGCTTTCAGATCCTGGTCGAGACTGGCCTGTTGCCTGGTCTGGTCCCTGGCACGGGAAAGGTACAGATGGCTCTGGCCCAGAATGTGATGGTCTCCAAAGGAGAGATCGTCCGCCGGGGCTACTACTGCGACTGGGTGTACCTGCGGCACGATGCCTCATCCAGAAGGTGCAGCGGCTCGTACCAGATTGAGATGGGCGCTCTCCTGAAGATACCGATAGCCCATGGAGAAGGAAACCTGGTAACTGCATCGCCTGGCCTGATCAAGAAGCTCAATGATCAGGAGCAGGTGGTCTTCCGCTACTGCGACCGCAACGGCCGGGTGATAGACGAGTTCCCGGTGAATGTTAACGGCAGCACAGAGAGCATTGCTGCCATCTGCAATCCAGAAGGAAACGTCCTGGGAATGATGCCCCATCCGGAGAGGGCGTTCTTTGCCTGGCAGCTTCCCTCCTTCGATCCGAGAAAGCACAGGCCCAATGAGCCGGGTCCTGGAAGGAGGATCTTTGAGTCGATGAAGCGCTACATAGAGGTGGAGTCATGTTGATCAATCTGCGCGTCTGGCTGAAGATACCGGATGCAGAAGCGGCCACGGTGAAGAACACCCTTGTCCGGCGACTGAGCTATGGAAAGGTTTTAGAGGATGTGAAAAAGGAGCGGCTCATTTCCATCCAGGTCGATTCCGGGGATCCTGAGGAACTGGCCAGGGCTTTTGCCCGGGAGCTGGTCAATGAGAACAAAGAGAGCCATAAGATCCTGATTGACCGGCTGGAGTTCGAGGAGGGCTATGTGCCGGTTAAGGTTGCCCTGCATATAGAGGATGGCGAGGCAATTGCCATCAGGGACAGGCTCAGAAAGAGGTTAGGCTACCAGAATGTGGTGGACGTGAAGAAGGCGACCGTCTGGAAGCTGTACTTCAGGCTCCTCCGGCCGGAGGCGGAGATCACTGCCCGGGAGATTGCAGAAAAGCTGCTCATAAATCCGCATAAGGACAGCTATGAGATAATGCTGTGAAACAATAATGCGAGGATTTGGTTGGGGGCAGGAGATGATCTGGTCTCCATCACCTTTTATTGATCATCGATCATGACCTTCAATTCATCTTCATCTCACTCAGCTGCTCTCCACTTTCATCTCCCAGCCCAGCCGTTCCCGGATGATCAAGTAGCTCATCTCCGGCGATATGGCCCCTGCCTCAGTGCAGATCAGGTCGATGTACTGATGGGGGGTGACATCGAAGGCGGGGTTGCGCACCCTGACGTGTTTGTATTTGGAGATATCGGCCAGTACTTCTGTGGCCTCACGCTCCTCGATGGTGACCAGCTCCCCTAAAATCGTCTCCGGGCTGAACTTATAGGTCTCGGCAGCCACCATGAAGCTGGTCCTGGCCTCGCGGGCGCACAGGGCGATCTGGGCGGTGCCGATCTTATTGACCAGGGTGCCGTTGGCGGTTATCACATCCGCTCCCACCACCACCAGGTCCACGTCGTTCATAACGCTCCGCACCGCCGAGTCCACGATCAGCTCCGTCTCTATGCCCATCTGGTCGAGCATGCCGATGGTGGTGATTCCCTGGAATCTGGGGCGGGATTCGGTGGCTATCACCTTGATATTCTTTCCGGATTTATGGGCAGCACTGATCACGGAGATGGCGGCATTTGAGTTGCAGTGGGTGAGGACAGTATCCCCTTCTCTGATCCTCTTACTGCCGATCTGGCCGATCTTCTCCACCGCTTTCTGGGAGTTCTCGATGAAGCGATCTGCATTGGTGGCTATGGCCTGGCGGGCGCCATCGATGTCATCTGCCTTATACTTCATCACCATTCTTATGGCATTGGAAAGGGAGACTGCCGTGGGCCTGGTCTTGAGGAGCAGGTCTGCGGCAACCGCGGTCTTCTGGTTGAAGTCCTCGAAGCTCTCCGCCTGGACGGCCAGAGCATATTCCTTCAGAGAGGCAGCTGCGGCAGTGGCAATTCTCCCTGCACCTCTGATCTCCATGCTGCTGATCTTCTCTGCAGTCTCCGTAACCCGATCTATTGGCTTCATTCGGGGTTGTTTTCGCCTGCTAGAGTTAAATCTATTTCCTGCCCTGAGAAGAACAATAACTATAACTTTGCATCTCTTTAATTGTCCTCGGTTGACAAACGATGGATACAACAGACTTCGATATCATAAAAGCAATTGCCAGCCTCAAGGTGCCCTATCCCAAAGCGGATAGGATTCTCTCCATGGCAAATATAGATCCAGAGGAGCTCGGCGCGCGACTGGGAGGACTGGAGATGCAGGGGTTTGTCAAGACCCTGAGCGAAGCAGATATGGAGGGCTCCAGTCTCCCTAACGGCATAACTGCCGCAGGGCTGACAAGTCTTGGTAAGAGGGCTTTATCAGGGCCGAGATGGTAGGGCAATTACAGCCCAAATGACATTATGGACCGGTCGATCTTTTGCCGCCGGGTTGGGAGGCAGGATCGCTTCTGCGGTCTCCTGCGGCATTTTGCTGGTAGCAGCGCAGCAATCACAGCTTGCCCTTGAGAAGCTGGTAGACGAAGTAGACCAGGAGGATGAATACTGCCACTCCTGCCAGGTACCAGATGGCTCTCCAGATGGCGATGACGATTATGACTGCCAGGGCCAGAATGATCAGGTTCTTGATGGTATTGTCGTTTGCCATGTCCATCCAATATGCCGTGTTATGATATAGCTGTTTCGAGGGAAATGGCAAGAGACTGCCAGGCCTGTGACTTCGGATAAAACTGCACCTCTTCTTCAGGCACAAAAGCTATACAGCAAGAACATGGGCTTATCCGCATGAAAAATACTGACCCATACGACCAAAATGCGGGTAGTTGGACTGGAACTGATCCATTTTCTACAGGACCGAGCGGGCATGAAACAGATCCATTTGAGCCTGATATTCCTAATCAGTGGGTAAATAAGGGACATGAGCTTGTTAAAAAAGGGTCCTATAAAGATGCAATCAATTGCTACAATGAGGCCCTAAAGCTAAATCCCAACTTGCCGAGAGCTTGGTGTTCAAAAGGCTATGCCCTTATTAAATTGAAGAAGTACAAAGAATCTCATGCATGTCTGGATGAGGCTTTGCGAATCAATCCAAGACATGTCTCCTGCTGGACCATAAAGGGCTGGGCATTTAATTGCCAGAATAAGCACAAGGATGCCTTGGTATATCTGGATAGAGCCATTGAACTAGATCCTCATTATGTAGATGCATGGTACCAGAAGCATCTGGCACTCAATGATCTTAATCGTAAAGCAGAAGCGGATGTGGCCCTCGCCAAAGCCAGAGAATTAGGCTTTAAAGGCTAATATTCATTTTCCCAGGTCGCAATGCTCTTCATTTGAGAGGCTAATTCATTTTGCCATCCCAGCTCTTTCTTATGCTTCTGGCAGCCAGCATTGCTGTGGAAAAACAGGACTGCAAGTTGTATCCTCCTGTATCGCCATCCACATCGAGCACCTCTCCTGCCAGATATAACCCCTTTACCAGTCTTGATTGCATCGTCTTGGGATTGACCTCTCTCCAGTCCACTCCTCCCCTTGTGACCATGGCCGCTTCAAAGCCGTCCGGCCTTGATACGGTAAGCGGCAGGCCGACCAGAATATCTACCAGATGCATTCGTTCCCTTCTTCTCAGTTGAGAGAGGCCGAGATCTGGATCGATCCCACAGATCTCAATAATTCGCCCAATCAGCCTGGATGGCAGAGGGACGGAGCAGGGAATACTGGATAGGAGCGACTTTACCGTGCGGCTACCCTCCTTTCCAGATAACTCTAGAAACCATCCTTCCAGATCTGCACGCTTCTCTTTAGGGACAAAAGAGAGCTTCAAGATATCTTCTGGCTGGATATACCGGGACAGGTCAAGAATAGCAGGACCGGAAAGCCCTTCGTGAGTGAGCAGAATGTCGCCCTGTCCTTCCCTGGTCTTCTTGAGATTATTTAAAGAAATTTTTATATTGTCTAACGATATACCTGCTAGATCATGGAATGGATAGTCTTTTATGATAACTGGGGTCAGAGCTGGCCCGATCTCTGTCAGCCTGTGGCCGAGGGAGCGAGCGAATCTATAGCCGTCTCCAGAGGAACCTGTGGCAGGATAGGAGCATCCGCCGGTGGCAATGACCAGAATGGAGGATCGATAACTAAAGCCGTCACCCAAGAGAGCGAATCCGTCCTCTATTCTGTTGACAGTCCTGACATCCTTCCGGCATTGGATTTCAATATCAGCCTTCTTGCAGTCCTCGATCAGGATGTCGAGCACATCCTTTGACCTGCGGGTCTGGGGAAATATCTTGCCACTGGGCTCGCTTGCCATTTCGAGCCCTTTTGCCTTAAAGTAATAGATGAGATCCTGGTTTGTGAAGCCCATGATGGCCGGCCGAAGAAATCGGCCATGCTCTCCGTAGTGATTGAGGAAGTTGCGGATTTCTCCCTCATGGGTTATGTTGCATTGGCCGGAGCCGGATAGGAGAAGCTTCCTTCCGGGGGATCCTTTCTTTTCAAGGATGAGGATACGCCTGTTATCTCTTCGATGATCATCATTTCTGGCGTTCTGCCGGCAGTTTATGGCGCAAAATAGGCCTGCGGGACCTGCGCCTATGACGATCAGATCATATCTCCTGCCAGGGCAATCATCAAGAAGCCCTTTCTGCTCCAATTCACTCTGGTCTTCAACTTCTTGCCGCATGAATACAGCCCGCATCAATGTCATTCTCTCATTGAATTCCTGTCTGTGGCAGGGATCAAGAAGGAGAAAAGCTTAACCCAGAAGGCTTGGCAAACGGAATTTAAATAAAAAATTTTAGATTATATCAATGCACCTTCAAATCGATTCCCTCGATCCTCCCTCGCATCCCTTCGGAGTGCACCACCGCTCCCGAGTGCACCTTCTGCATCATGTAGTGCTCGGACAGAAATCGCACCGTCTCCCCCACCTCCGGCCTCCTGCCCCGGCAGACAGTTCCCTCAAAGGCCAAAACCAGGCATAGATCTGGCTAACTCGTTATCAAATCCGCCAGCTCCGAATAGCCCTTGCCAGAATCCACGCCATTGGTTATCAGGGAAAAAATAAAATAAGTAGGCTCTACCTGATTCGTTCACTTACCCCGTCTCAGGCATGTCTTCACAATAACAATCTCGTCCAGTCCATACACAATAAGGATTCCGCAAACAATCTCTTTCTTCACAAGAACAAGATGATCTTGTCCATTGGCAGCCATCTTCTATACATGCATCGGTTGGAGTGAGACAACGCCCGGATCTTCTTGAATAAGTAAGACCTTCGCAGCAATTATATGATTCATCAGTCTCCATCCCATCTTTAGCGCAGCATAAATTCGCCTTTGCATCTCCTGAGCAACAGACATCCTCGGAAGATCCAGATGGTATTCTTTCTCCAACCTCAATACAATCACATATGCCAAAAACGCAACTCCCGGAACAGCAACTGAGAGGATCTGAAGAGCAATCTGAAAAGGCGGGTTTACAGCTACTGAATTGATCTCCTGACACGGTTATGTATTGGGGACCGGAGCCCAGATTAAATGGCTCTGAATAAGTAGCAATAAGACCTTTTTCGATATCCATAGTGCCTTCCTCAATGGCTATCGCCTTTAAAGGTTCTCTAATTCCAAGCGCCTTCATTTCTGGGATCTTATCAGGATCCAGAATGATGACAAATTTCAAGGCCACCTTCTTTGTTCTCCGATCTAAAGTTCCATTGAAAGCCTTGATATCGAAGTTACTTCCATCCAATGCAATTCGATTAGATCTAATAATCTTCTGTGGACTACCTGGTGGCAATGGTAGATTAAAAGGATAGATCTCCAGACGTATATCTGTAAGTTTAACATTAAGCTTATCTGGATTAGCTGTTGGCTCAAACAATAATGTCATATTTCCGAAGCCTTTGATGTATACATCTCTTGCATTCCTCTGCTCTATAGTAGCGCCTATTTTCATAATGAAATTCTGAGTTATTGGGGGGGTCATACTTGTTACTGGTCCTCGCATGCAATTCGTGCCGAAATCCACAGCCTCAGAGCGAGAGTTCTCATCGTCATCGTAGATCCTATCATCTATGGCTTCACAAAACACTATCGTTGAAGATATAACTATTAAAAATAAAAAACAATTTATGTAATATTTTTGACTCAGAATGCCCATCATATCACCATTAATAATTATGGTACTGATTAGATATATAACTATTTTGCCATGTTGGAAGTTGATTTGCCGTATAAACCCACATTCAGTTAGTTCGAGCTAAAAATTAAGGCCGTCCTTTACTATTATTGCAGACGGATTAGAAGCTATGCAAAGAATCATTATTTTGTCAAGTTGCATCGACTCTATTTCTTAGGCTTCCTTGCGGGAGGCTCTCTATCTACCACACCTTCAAATCAATCCCTTCTATCCTCAACCTCTCCCCCTCCGAGTGCACCACCACTCCCGAGTGCACCTTCTGCATCATGCAGTGCTCGGGCAGAAATCGCACCGTCTCCCCCACCTCCGGCCTCCTGCCCCGGCATATTGTGCCCTCGAAGGCCAAAACCAGGCATATGCCAATGTCCTCGGGCGCAGGCAATCCCAGGAGCAGATGAACCGGCCCGATCAGATGGACGGTAACGACGCCCTGGCTGGATTTGAGCACTTTGGCAAAATGAGTGATGGGACAGCCCAGCGGCCGGTAGCGGAAGATGTCGCCCTCCTCAAGCCGGGCCTCGGGATTGAAGGGATGCAGGTCCTCCCGGCAGGATGGCTCCCCTGGAAGGGGTGATAGAGAGAAGTCAGCCATAAGACCATCCAAAACGCCTACTATCTCCTCTGTCCTCTCCGAAGAGCCGAGGAGGCCGGCAATCTCCTCCGCCCTGCCACTGAACCTCTCCTGCTTGAGGATGGGACACCTCACAAGGCCTGCCACATCCACCAGCTTTCCGGCAAACTCCCGGCAACTGGAAAATCCGCACTCCCCGCAGTTGTACCCCGGCAGGAGCTTCTCAATCCGCTTCACGATCCTCCAAACCTCATCAACCTCATCATTCGCCGGTGTACTCCATGAATCCATCCAGATGACGGAGCATTCCCCTGTGGTGCTCCTTGGAGACGCGCAACTCGCCGGTACATAAGGTGCAGATGGCTAAAGGAGGATTATGCCGCAAGGTCATCACTCCCGAGATCTCCGGCCAGCTCAAGATCAGCTCGGCGAATTCAGAGGAGCCCTTGCCGGTCAGGCCGTTTGCCTCGATGATCCGGCAACCGGGATTTGCTTCCAGGATGCGCTCTCTGAAGACCTCCCTCTCCGCCTGGGAGACGAGGTCGCCCTTGGTCATGACCGCAGCATCGGCGGTAGTGAGGAGCGGCCCCACCTTCAGCGGACTGTTGGGGCCGGTGGTGACATCGATCACGCAGATGGCCAGAGCTTGATCCGGATAAGGAGCGCAGCGCAAGCAGAGGCCGGCAGTCTCGTTTAGCAGGATTCCCGCCCCCTGCTCCTTTGCCCAGCCGAGCATCTCATCCACATTGTAGATGGCATAGTGATCGGGACACATATCCTTTGACAGGCCCACGGCTACGGGCAGGCCGAGCCTTTTGAAGCGGAGGTCGTCCTCGGTCCACATGCAGTCGATCTTCACCAGAGCAGGAGCAGCTCCTGCCTTGATCAGATCCTTTACCGCATGCATGAGAACTGATGTCTTGCCCGATCCCGGCGTCCCCGCCACCACCACCATCTTCAAGCTACTACCTCGCCCTGACGGATGGTCTCACGCAGGCCGGTGAGCCAGCCGTCTACCCTCTCGATATCCAGAAAGATCCTCTGCTCCTCGTTACTGGTGCTGATGACCTTGGTCATGCCCCCGTTTTTCATCACAATCCTGCGGGTGGCCATCAGGGCCAGCATAGGATCGTGAGTTACCACCACCACTATCTTTCCCTCGCCGGAAAGGAGGCGCAATGCCTCCTGCTTTTTTATTCCCGCGTTCTCGATCTCGTCTATCAATACTATTGGCGAGTCGCTGATAACAGCAATGTCCGCCACCATCAGGGCCCGGGATTGGCCGCCGCTGAGAATGGTGAGCTGAAACTCGGGGCTTATGGGCTCACCGGTCAGGGTATTGGCCAGCTCGATGACTTTGTCCGCCTGATTAGGATCTTTGCCCCGAGACTTGGCATGCATCCGCAGGAATTCTCCCACCTGCATGTCCGCCAGGAAGTGCATATTCTGGGAGAGCTGGGCGACCAGCTTCTTTCTCGGGTCATAACGCTGCTCGTTTTTCGGCACCTGGCCATTGATCAGAATGCTGCGCCCAGTGGGGGTATCTCCTAGAGCAAACTGCTCTATATCGGAGATAAGAGTGCTCTTGCCTGAGCCCGTGGGCCCTACGATTCCTATTATCTCTCCCCGGGAGATCTCTATCTCATGGACAAGATCCTGGTGGCCGCACTTGTCCACTCCACCCTGAACGGTGAGCGTCAAGGGCTGACTGTTGGTCTTATCGCGGACCGCTGCCTGGCTCATTGCAGTGCCCATCGGCTTATCAGCTATATCAGCTATATCAGCTATATCAGCTATCTTTATCCGGCTCATTGTATTGCTAATAGTCTGGCTCACGATCCTTCCTCCAGAAATAGGGCTGCATCCTCCCAAGAGGAGACTGCAACATCCGGCTGCAGCATATGGCGGGAATGATCCTCTTTCATCCTTGCCATGCCGCCGCCGGTTATATTGAGAAGTATGATATCCTTTGAGGAGACGCTCTTCGCTTCTATCGCCTTTTGCAGCGCGGCCACAGCAACGGCAGGGGCATTGAGAATATCTATCTCCTCAGACTGCTCGAATAGGTCCCTGGCTTTGCTGGCCTCTCTGTCTGTGATTCCGTAAACCATGCCCTCCGTGGCCTTCAGGGCGTCTCTGACTCCGCCGGGCATGTCCAATGGAGGCTTGCGATTGAACAGGACATCATCGAACATCTCCTCCTGGTACGGCTCGGGCTCCAGAGCTTTCCAGGCATAGTAGATGGGGGCATTGGGTATATTCTGGGCCAGATGCAGCCTGGGCAAAGGAAGTTCCGGGTGGAACCGGCCATCGTTTTTCAGCCGCAGGCTGGCCTCCCAGGCGGATATGCCTCCAGTGCCGCTTCCCACCGCCTGGAAATAGTGATCGGGCGTGCGTCCAATTGTTACCGCTGCATCCAGCATCACCGTTCCCATTCCATCCCGGCGGGCGATATTCCTCGCCCCTCCCTCGGGGGTGAAACCCTTTCGGGATTGCACCTTCTCTGCCATCTGAATGGCATCAAGGTAATCGCCTTTGACTGCGATCAGAGTTATTCTCCCTGGTGGTACAATCGTCCACATTCTTTCCAGAGCTTTTTCCGGAACAAATAAGACCAGCTCCTGGCCAGTCAGAGATGCTATATGGGCAAATGCGCGGGCGGTGTTTCCTGCTGAGGCCACCACCAGTGATGACCTTTCCCCCTTATCCAGGAGCATCTGCATGGTTGGCGCAGCTTCCAGGTCCTTGAAGCTACAGGTGGGCAAACTTGCATGCTTCTCCGGCCAGTAGCCATTGAAGCTGATATAAAGGTTCTCTAGATCCAGCTCCCTTGCCAGCCCCTGGCTTTTGTAGGTCACCGACCTTCCGGTTGCTTTCTCAATAATCCCCTTGACAGGAAGCCAGTCAATGAATCGCCAGATACCGGGAAGGTCCTTTATCTCCAGCTGTCTGGATTTGTACTCCGCGCGCAACAGCGAGCTATCATGAGGGCAGCTAAGTGAATATGGAGGCCGAACCGATCCATCGCTCACGCATCTGAGCAGATATTCTCCCATGAGAGATACCTTAACCAAAGGGAATATAACATTTTCTATTTGCGACCAAATTTTATCCTTTTTGTACAAGAATTATATCCGGCGAGCACGTTTAGGTTATATCCCAAAAGTACAAATATTAGCTGTTGCATACCCAATAGTATGCCAAATGTGGAAAGGGTTATGAGATCTGCCTTCCAGTCGGATGAGAGCCTGCGTGACACCTTAAAAGAGGTTATCGGGGAGCTGGGGCTCTCTGCGCGTGAGTTCTCCCGGATCTCTGAGATACCCCAGAGCACTCTTTATAAGATCCTTTCCGGCCACCGGGAGCCGAATATCACCACTTTGCGCCAGATTGTGAAGACCATCCGCCAGCTGGAGGGTTCGGGAGGAGACTTCATCGCCATCATCGCCGCCCGGCCAGTCCTGGACAAGATCAGCGAGAAGAAGATGAAGATAGGAGACCGGTTGCTGACATTGAGAGAGTATTCGGCAACCAACATCGAGGAGGCCATAATTGCCGCGGTGAGGGCGGAGAGGGATGGAGCCTCGGCTCTGGTCTGCGCTCCTATCGTCAGCCCTACGGTGGAAAAGCTGCTCACCATTCCTGTGGCTACCATAATACCGCAAGAGAGCGTCGTCCGGGCGATTGAGGTTGCCGCCAGGAAGATCGAATAGGATAGGATGGATTGAAATGAAAAATATCCCTGCTGTAGCGGCAATATTGATCACTTCACTGCTGTTTTTCCTTGCAGTCACTTGCAGCTCCCAGAACGCACCCGAATTCCAGAGCGTGAGCGGCGAATTTGCCAGGGACTGGATTGAGAGCTTCAAGGCCGAGAATCCTCAGCCAGTTCAGGAAAGCAGCGTTAGCAAAGTCGAGAACAACAGCAGCAATCTATGGAACTGGGGAGGCGTCCCCCGAGGGAGCAGGATAGAGGACGGCAAATTGATTGCCGATCCCAACTATATTCAGGGGAAGCTTAACCTCAGCGAATGGCTGGATGATGCTTATACCGATCCAGATACAGGCTTGCCTTTGCTGGAATATCTGGATCCATTCACCGGCAAGAAGACCTACACCTACCTGAATCCAGACACCCAGCATCCTATATTCACCTACTACAGCTATCAGGATGATAAAACGGGAAGGACGGCATATTCCTATATCGATCCCCTGACAGGGGAAGCAGTCTATTCCGATGAGCCTCCCATGGATATATTGTATGACCTGATCGCCGGCCTGGCAGATCGAACAATAACCAGTCATCGTCATCGGATTTTGCCGTCCTGACCAGGGCGGCTTTTGTAGAAAGCTTTTGGCCGATGCCGAATGATAGGTGCCGGAAAAAGAGTTGGCTGGGATTATCTCAAGCATTGGCCTCAGCCAAGCCGAAGATGATCCAATCCAGGATCAATTTGCTGACTGCAGGAACGCAACCGCCCTGTCTGTGAAGTCGGTGAAGAGCCCATCCACTCCGTATACAAAGTAGAACTGGTTCAGCTCTTCGGTGAAGTCCGAATATTTCTCAGGCAGGCTGTCGGCGCGCATCGTCCAGGTGTGGACCTGGAGACCATCGTCGTGGGCCCACTGAACCAGCTCGGGGTTGGCCTCGATGTACATCTTATACGGGCCAACGCCATCGGCAAAGGTGGCGATCTCCTTCAAGCCTTCCTGAGTTATCATGGAGCTGTAATTCTCACCGGTATCGCTGTTGTTTCCGGTGTCCACCAGCTGTACCAAAGGAAGCTTGGTGCCCAGATCGTCTCTCATCATTCTCAAAGAGTGGTTCTCAGAAGACTGGACGTATATTCTGGCGTTTGGGCCCTCGTAACCATACTGGGCCAGGAGATCCAGCAGCTTCTCCTCCATGGGGAGCCCCTCGGCAGCGTGCCATGTGGGGCTCTTGATCTCCGGATAGATCCCCACGTTCCTGCCGGTAGCCTTGTTGAGGCCCTGAATGAGCTCGAGTATCTCTGCGAAGGTGGGTACCTCAAAATCGGAGTTGTTCTGGGGGAACCTACCGGCAAAGACCGCCGTGCTGTCTGTGTTGGTCCTCTCGTGGACCTTGAGCTGCTTTATCTCTGAGAGGGTGAAGTCGGCAGCATACCAGCGTCCATCTTCTCTCGCCCTGTCGGGGAAGACCTCTTCCACATTGGTGGTGCTCTCCAGATGGATGTCGTGCAGACATATGAATACTCCATCCTTGGTCAGCACCAGGTCGGGCTCTATGTAATCGGCTCCCATTCCATAGGCCAAGGCATAGGCCTCCAGAGTGTGCTCGGGCAGGTAGCCGCTGGCACCCCGGTGGGCTATCACTAGCTTCTCCTCGGTAATGGCTGGTGAGATCATAATGGCTCCTATATTCAACACCGCGTTTCTGTCAGATGGCTCGCCCTCAGCCTGAGCCACGTCCTTTCCCGCATCGATGAATTCCTGTTTGGCCACGTCTCTCACAGTCTCGTTATCATACCAAATGACTTCGACTGTAAATTCAGACCCTGATAGCTCGCATACGGTGTATGCACAGGGGTAACTGCAAGTGGCGGGACAGCTTACCTCGTATAACCCATCCTCTTCAGCAATGTCTGTGATGTGAATATGACCAGAGATGGCCAGCTTGGCATCATGAGATTTCATGATTTCTTTAACAGCTTCAGCATTATCACAGTAGTAGAGAGGATCGGATACACCTTCATGCTGATTTAAAGCGTGATGCACGACTACTATCGTGGTTTTTCCTCGTTATCTGCCAGGTCCTGTTCAAACCAGTCCAACTGTTCCTGAGATATAACGCCACCCCAGTCAGCAGAATGGTTTTCATTAGAGGAGGAGTCCAGTGCAACAAGGTGAACGCCTTGCACAGGGTCCACACTGTACCAGAAATTGCCTTCATGCCAAGGCATGGGGTAATACTCAACTATCTTTTCGATAGGCCAGTTCTCTGCAGGCAGACCTTCCTTGAACACATCGTGGTTTCCAGGAACTATATAGTAGGGTATATTGAGGCCGTTCAGCTGCTCCAGAACCCTCTGATGGTTGTAAGGTTCTGAGTCTTTAGTCAGATCACCGGAGACGATAACGAAGTCCACATCTCCCATGGAATTGATATCATCTATAATATCTCCCAGGATCTGATCGTTATAGTGGAACATTTTGTAGGTGTTCTCTGTCTCATTGAGCCCCAAATGAAGGTCGCTGATCACCACGAACTTCACAGAATCTGTGACGTTTTCGTTACCCAGCCCTGTAGATGATAGCAGGACGAAAAGGATTACGTGAGCATACAAAAACGCCGCGACTGGACGATTCATTTTCATTCATATCACCAAGTTGTATCTTTTGACTTTCGATTCATCTTGGATCGATAAAAAGTTAGGCTAAATAGAACATATATTAACATTATAGCACAATATCCTTCATAATGTATAGTCCTGACCAATGAACTTGACTAAATCAAAAAGTTCCGACGGAATCCAAGCGCTCCGATAGCCTGTAATACAGTGGATAAAGCTCTCAAAAATATCATCCACGATAATGCGCATATCCAATTTAGAAGAAAATCTAATCACCAGGTAAAGTGCATAGGCTAGCGAGGCTATGTGGGGGGAGGAGAGAAAACTCCCTGATGGATGAAGCACTGTCAATTTATCTGGGAAAATATGTCGTGAATGGCTCTGAATCCATGAATTGATACCAGCAATGTTATAAGAGTGATGGAAGCGAGAATTAGTTATGGCCTATGTGCCTGGGGTATCTCACGAAGCCTTGAGCGAGAAGAGTATTTAAGCCGGCAAGCTAAATAGATCCATGGGCAAATTATGAGCACATCCAAGACCATCGAATGCATCTATGAACGTGGCGTCCTAAAGCCGCTCCACGAGGTAGATTTTAAGGAGGGAGAGAGGCTGAAGCTCACGATAAAGAGATTCAATATCTCCGATTTTCTCGGGGCATTTGGCGAAGGCTCTATAGAAGAGTTTGAAGAGTTTGAAGAAGAGGCCCAGATGTGATCTTTCTAGATACAAATGTGCTATACAGCGTTTTAGTGCAAACGAAATTCAGCAAATCCGCCCAAGAGATCATTTTGATGCCATCCGATCTGGCGACATCATCAACGGTTTTGAGCGAACTAGTCTTCATATCCCTTCGCAAGCTCTGCAAAGAACGATATGGGACCAAGAACTACTCAGAATTTCGCAAGGCCATTGTTCAAAGAGGTTATGGTCCCTTTAAGGAGGATTTGGATCTCTTGTTCAGGCTTATTGAAGAGCGGGAGGTCTCAATTCTTCCTATTAATGATGACCTGAATGAGTGGAAGGGTATCATGATCAGATACAATTTATTGCCCAATGATGCATTGATCGCTTCCACCTGTCTTAAGCATGAGATCTCCAAGATTGCCACATTTGATAGTGACTTCTCAAGAGTTGATTGGCTGAAGATAATCGGTAAGAAGCAATGACATCTGTATTCTTCCTGATCGAAAGATGACTGTAGCCAAAAGCTCTGCTCGAACTCCAGGACCCAGTTCTAGAGCTCGAAAGCAGAGGTCATTCAAAAGCTGCTAACACTCTTGAGAGTTTCCTGTTCTGCCTATGGAAATACAGGTCATTTCACAAATTCTCTCGGGCTGGAGATTGAACACCGATAAATTCCATTCTCCCACAACGGCTCCAGAATCTGCCGGAGCTGGAGGACCCGGTTTGCAGAACAGAAGGCGGTGGCCTGATGAAAGTCAAATCCCGCAGCCAGCTCCAACAGGCCGCAACCAACATTTTCCAGGACCTGGAGAAGAACTACCAACCCTGCGAAATCGTCTTCATAATATCAGAGCTGCTTTCGGTGAATCCTTTAATGAAGCTCCCACTGAAGCAGGAGGCCCTCATCCAGCCTCTGAACAGACTGGAGGCTGAGCCTGGGAAAGGAATTCCGAAATCCAGGGCCATCTACCAGGCTGGGAGCTCTCTCTCCCCCTATTATCAGCCCTCCTATGTAGATGTAAATCTCATCGACCAGACCAAGCTCTATCAATGACCAGTTGAGGCGGGCGCCGCCTTCTACCATAAGGCGCCTTACCCCCCGGTTATGCAGCTCTTCCATGAGCCCTGGCAGGTCCACCATCTCGGTGCCGCATTTGATTATCTCACAGCCAGATCGAAGCCTATCCAGCCTCTCCTCAGGGGCAGAATAGGATACTGCGATCATGCATCCCGGCCCGAGGATCTTTGCATTGGCCGGAGTTCGAGCGTTGCTGTCCGTCACAATTCGGAAGGGCTCTTTCAGCTGCCCCATATCCTTTCTCTTCTCCCGCAGGATCCTGGATTTGACCCTCAGCCCGGGATCGTCTGCCAGAACCGTCCCCACCCCCACCATGATGGCATCGCTTGCAGCCCGCAGCTCATCTACCCTCATTAGATCCTCTTTGCCCGAGATCCTTATCTGTCTGCGGTCTCTTGAGCTGATCTTGCCGTCCGCGCTCATGGCGCTGTTTATGAAAACAAATGGCCTGTTCAAATGATCTCCGCCGTCATATTCTCGCCGTATTCTTATTAGGATCCTTTTGTTCTACTATGAGAAGCTAAATACATTGCCTCGTCTTATAACCATAGCCATGTCAAATATCGCCAAGCCCAAAGTAGCTCCGCCTGGTGCAGCCAGGCTCAAACAGGATGAGCTCATTCTGCAGGGAACCATAATCTATGGCGATGATTTCCAGCCCATTGAGGGCTACATCAGCATCCGGGATGGAAGCATAAAAGAAGCGGGCACCGGTCAAGTGGACGCCGATCTTGAGGGGATAGTCTGCCCTCGTTTTGTCAATTCTCACATTCATCTGGGCGACTCGGCATTCAAAGATCCTCCATTCCTCCCCCTCTCCGAGCTCGTCGGCCCAAAAGGCCTGAAAATAAGCCTGCTGAGTGAGACGCCGCGTGAGCGTCTCATTGAGGGCATGAGAAGAAGCCTGGCCCAGATGGTGGACTCTGGCACCTATGCCTTTGCTGACTTTCGCGAGGGGGGCGAGGCAGGAGTCAGGATGCTGCAGGAGGCGGCGAAGGATATGCCCCTCCTCGTGCGCATCTTTGGCCGGCCAGCGCAGGGAGAGACGGAGACGCCGGAAGGCTGCTATGGCCTGGGAATAAGCAGCACCAGGGATTTCGATCCCAGCCTTATCCAGAGAATGATCTTGGAGGCGCGCCGGGCGGGCAAGGCGGTGGCCATCCATGCGGGCGAGTCAGCCAGAGACGATATACCGGATGCCTTCTCACTTCTGCCCGATCATATGGTGCATATGAGCCGAGCAGAGGAGTCTGACCTCAGATCTGTGGCCCAGAAGGGCACTCCCCTGGTGATCTGCCCTCGGTCGAATCTGATCACTGGCTCAGGCCTTCCAAATGTGAAGAGGATGATTGAACTGGGGATAACTGTTGGAGTGGGGACGGACAATGTGATGCTCAACTCCCCGAATATGTTCATGGAGATGCATCTGATCAGCAGGGCTTTGCTGCATGACGATAGACAGGTATTTAAGATGTGCACTCTAAATGGCGCTGAAATAATGGGGCTTGATCAGAAGCTCGGGTCCATAAGGGAAGGAAAAGAGGCAAAGGTGATGGTCATCAACGGAAGCTCAGACAACCTTTGGGGATCGACTCATCCTCTCCGCAGCATTGTGCGGAGGGCCGAGCCAACTGATATATTAGCGATCTTCTAGCTTTAATTATTGGGGTGGATCATGTTCGAGAAGATTCTAGCGGCAACCGATGGATCGGAGCACGGATTGAGAGCGGCAAAAGTAGCAGTGGAACTGGGAAAGATCTCAGGAGGAAAGGTCTATGCCGTCTATGTAGCGGACACGCAAAGGACAGCTCATCTGCCCGATGATATGCTGCTGTTCAGCATCAAAGAGCTTCTGCTCAAAGAGGGAAAGGAAGCGATAAAACAGGTCCAGGAGCTGGCAGAGAAGAATGGCGTCGACTTCGATGGAGCAGTTGTGGAAGGCAATCCCAGCGATGAGATCATTAGCTATGCTAAGAAAAAGGGGGCAAATGTAATCATCGTCGGCGCTGTGGGACGCACTGGGCTTGACAAATTCCTCCTGGGAAGCGTGGCTGAGAAGGTGGTACGCAACTCCAGGATTCCCGTTTTGACTGTTCCGAGGGAAGAGTCTTGAAGATTCTTGTCAGAGATGTGATGGTTCGGGAGGTCGCCTATGCCGAGATCCCCGGAAACAGGGACGATGTCTTGAAGACCCTTCAGGACCGGAAGGTATCCGGCCTGCCGGTGGTGAAGAAAGGAGAGGTGGTGGGGATCATAACCCGATCCGATCTGCTCCGCAATCGGGAGGAGGACCAGACTGCTCTGCTCATGACCCGCGATCCGGTTGTGATAAGCCCGGACAGGAGCATAGTTGAGGCTTCAAAGCTTCTTATCCAGCATAAGATAAGGCGCCTTCCTGTGGTTGAGGGCAAAGAGCTGGTGGGGCTGGTCACAGTGGCGGACATCGTCCGGGTGGCAGAGGGCATGAACATAGAGGAGAGCATAGAGCCGTACCTGGAGAAGGAAACGGTTGTACTCTGGAGCGAGATGCCCCTGCCGGTAGCAGGATCGATCATGGAGTTTGCGGCTGTCGAGGCCTGTCCGGTTATAGATACCGACCTGAAGCTGGTGGGCATGATCTCTGACAGGGATCTAATCAAGGCCAGCGTCATCGAGGATTCGGTGGAGAAGACGGACATGTCCGCAGACGGTGGGGAGGATGCCTGGATGTGGGACCGGGTGATGCGAACCATCAATAAGTATTACACCGTCTCCAGGATAAGGCTGCGCGATATACCCGTACGCGAGGCAATGGTCCCGCCAAAGACGGCATTCAAGACGGACAAGGTGAGCGACTGCGCTGCTGTAATGCGCAAGAACCGGATCGATCAGATGCCGGTGGTTAAAACGAGCCGCAAGCTGATGGGAATGCTCAAGGATACCGATATCCTGAGAGCTCTGGTGGACTATTGCGAAAGATCAAGCGCTTGAATTCAATCGGTCAAATGGCGAAGATTTAAAGATCAGGCCATCTCAACCACAAAGGACTATGTCTCTAATCAAGTTCTTCAGCACCAACGGCCACCTGGATAGGGTGGACTTTAAAGGGGCTCTCCTGGCTGGCCAGGCCCCGGATAAGGGGCTCTATATGCCCGAGATGTTCCCTTCTCTCTCCCCGGAAACCATCCGGAATTTTCCTCAGATGAGCTATCATCAGATCGCATACCAGGTCATCAAGCCATATCTTGGCGACCTGGTGGAAGAATCGGCTCTAGAGGATATGCTAAAAGACGCCTACAGCTATGAGGTTCCCCTGGAGCGGGTCTATGACGGCAAGTACCTGCTGCGGCTGGATCGGGGTCCTACCTGCTCATTCAAGGACTTTGCCGCCAGGCTGATGGGCAGGCTGATGCAGTACTTCCTCAAAGAGGAGGGAAGGAGCATGATTATTTTAACTGCCACTTCTGGGGACACCGGCTCTGCGGTAGCGCATGCATTTTATGGCCTGGAGAATATAAAGGTGATAGTGCTCTTTCCGGAGAGTGAGGTTACGGAAAGGCAGCGCCGGCAGATGACCACACTTGGCGAGAACATCTATCCTCTGGCCGTATCCGGCAAGTTCGATGACTGTCAGGCCCTGGTCAAGCAGGCATTTGTCGATCCGGAGCTCAAGGGACTCGAGCTCTCCTCAGCCAACTCCATAAATGTCGGCCGGCTGCTGCCCCAGGCGGTCTATTACTTCTATGCTCATTCCCGGGTTGCACCCGGAGGAGAGGAGGTGGTCTTCTCTGTTCCCAGCGGAAACTTCGGCGACCTGATGGGCGGGCTTATCGCTCTGAAGATGGGGCTTCCTGTGAAAAAGTTCGTGGCGGCCACCAATGAGAACGACGAGTTTCCTCGCTTCATGCAGACCGGCGTCTATGAGCCAATCCGGCCGAGCAAGAACTGCATCTCCAATGCCATGAACGTCGGCCATCCCAGCAACCTTGCCCGGCTCTTCTCCCTTTACGGCGGCCAGATGGATGAGACCGGACAGGTAGCCAGGCAGCCGGACCTCTCCGCCATGCGCGAGGAGATCTATGCCGTATCTATCAGCGATGAGGAGACCCGCCAGACCATCAGAGAGGCTTACTCTCAGTACAAAGTCCTCCTCGAGCCCCACGGTGCAGTTGGATGGGCGGGGCTGGTGAGGTATCTGGATGAATTCGGAGACTGGAGCCCCGCCGTCTCCCTGGAGACGGCAGATCCTGCCAAGTTCCCGGATGAGATTGTGCGCCTTACAGGGGTGAATCCCTCTCTTCCTCCAGCCATGGCCAGTCTTGATGAGAAGGAGGAGCACTACCTGGAGATGGATGGCAGCTACGCTTCACTGAAGAATTATCTGAAGGGCTTTTTCTGATCGATTACTGGAGGCAATAGGATGGAGCAGGAGAGAATATTCTTCGATGATATCGGCAGCTATCCCCTGCCCAGGGGAGTTAGGCTGGATGGCCTTTCCAGGGATCGGTATCTGCAACTCGTAGGCCAGGTTCTGGCCGAGAAGATCCGTGCCGGGGTGGAGATTCCTACCTATCCTCAGCTCCGGGATATGATTCGCATGTTCATGGACCCCATCAAGGATCCGGATATGACTGAAAGCCCCTTTCTGATCCGGAGAGAAAAGGCGGAGATACTGGAGCTACAGGCCGTCCCTCCCGGTCAGAAGGTGCGGGTCTGCGTCACGGGACCGGTTGAGTTATACATATCCGCTTTTGCGGCGACGCATTACACTGATATTCTTTATACCCTGGCAGAGAGCGTTTCCAGGTTCCTGCAATGGGCAAAGGATGAGGGAAAGATGGCCGTCGCCTCACTGGACGAGCCGAGCTTGGGCCTGAACTCCAATATCATCTTCTCTGAGGAGGAGATTCAGGAGGCTCTGGAGATCGCCAGCCGCCCCTGTCGGGGAATGCACTGCGAGGTGCACCTGCACTCACCTCTCTATGCCGAGCTGTGCGCGCACGTCTCGGGGATAGATATCTTAGGAGTCGAGTCAGCGGCTCATCCTGATTACCTGAAGCTGATCGAGAGGGAGGTCCTGGAGGAGACTGGGACATATCTGAGGGCGGGAATCGCTCGCACCGATATCTTCTCTCTGTCTGCCCAGCTTAATGATAGATATAAAGTAAATCTATGGGAAGATCTGCCCCGTCTGGAAAGGGAGATCATCAGCTTGGAATCGCCTCTTATCATGAAGGGCAGGCTGGATCAGGCCTATGCCCAGTTTGGCGATAGGCTAATTGCCACTGGCCCGGACTGCGGATTGGGGTCATGGCCAAGCCAGGAGCTGGCTAGAAGCATTCTGGGCAACTGCGCAGCAGCTATTGCTTCTTTTCGCTCTGAGCATCCCTGATCATTCAAATAATCTTTGATTGAGGCATTGGACCTTCAGTATTTGCCAGGCAATTGCTGTTGTGAAAATATAAATTGTTTCTTATCATAAAAACATATGGGATTATTTAACATTTATTTGACCGCTTTTGCTATGGTAAAGGCCGGAGCATAAATATTTTCCTAATTCAATTTCTGATCTCAGTATATCTAATTATGGAGTACTATGATTACCATTATCTATAAATATTTTAAGAGCATTGGTATGTATCATGAAGCTGAGGGTAGTAAGTTCAAAAAAGGAGATCACAGATCTGAACAGGAATGAGCAGTTGGTTCATCTGGCTTTCAGGGCCTCTAACATGGATGTGATGAATCTGGTGCAGTCATGCCCCCGTCTGCGCGCCGTTCAGATACCACCATCTTACCATGAGACCATGTCCCGGGCCGCTCAGCAGTTCCTGGAGATTCAGGGAGTTCAGCTCCTGAAGGGAGATGTATGGGGCCACCGTAAGGACATCGACGAGTATTATGCCATTGGAGAGCAGATAGTCAACCGGATCTCCACCCTCATGTCCGAAGGAAACAGCATTGAAGAAACTGTGAGGAAGCTGCAAAGAGAGACCAAGCTCTCTGAGGATCTCATTCGCTATATCTTAAAAGAGCAGGTGATGGCCTAATCTCATCCAGGCTGACGGGATCTAAAAACCCCCAGCTCGAAGCATAACTCTTTTTCAATTATCTCTGCCTGCCAGAAAAAGCAGAGGCTCCGAGGAAGAACAGGGATATGAGGGCACAGGCTTTCTCATGCAGAGCCTAAAGGATGATGCGTGCATTCTACATGCACGTTTTCAGGCATATTCTCCATCGCAGTTCGCAGATAAATTGTGTGTCCCAGTCACCATGGCAGGGATCGGATGAGCACGAGCGAAGGCGCAACGGCAAATATATGTCAGAAACAAGCAACAAAATTAAATAATTGAAATAGATAGATCGACTTGGCATATGCTGCGCAGGAAAAATTTAAATTCATATCATGATTGAGGCGAAGGAATTAAATCTCGTCTAGCGAGGAAATTCGGTGATGGTATGATTCGCTCTATAGCTGGTCAATGGCCTCTTGAAAAGTTAATAATAATTATATATAAAAATATTAATATAATTTATTAATCTTGGATGGCTGGGAATGGTCGGGATCATTGGTTACATCGGAAAGGAAGAGGCCAAGCCCATCTTGCTCCAAGGACTTAAGAACCTGGAGTCAATGGATTATGATTCTATGGGCTTAGCTACCTTATCTGACCGGCTGTTTATCGCAAAATCTGTAGGGAAACTGGATGGAGTTCTTGATGAGCTTTCAAAGGAGCTTGAGGGAAACATCGGCATAGCCCATGCCAGAAGAGCCACACACGGGCATATATGCGTGGCCAACGCTCACCCTCATACAGACTGCAAGAACAGGATAGCCATTGTTCACAATGGCGTAATTGATAACTATAGGGAGCTAAAAGAGGAGCTCCTCTCCCGGGGCCATATCTTCACCAGTAGCACTGATTCCGAGGTGATCGCCCATCTCATAGAAGAGGGCCTAAAGGCAGGTCGTAGCTTTATCGCTGCCTGTATGGATGCATTCAAAAGGCTGCAGGGCTGCTATGCATTGCTGGTGATCTCTCCGGACGCCCGCAGGCTGGTGGCCTTCAGAAAGGATCTGCCTCTCGTTGTCGGCGTGGCGGAAGGAGGAATCATATTCGCATCAGATGCATCAGTCCTCCTTCAATGGACTCCCAAGATGATCTATCTGCAGAACAACGATGTGGCCGTAGCCTGCAAAAAGGAGCTGGTGTTGCGCAATCTTATCGACGGCGAGGAGGAATAGGCTTGTTAAAAAATATTCTCTTTACAACCGCAATACTTTTTTATTATGGTGCCAGCCTTCTATAGAGGACAACGCCGATCTGATGATCAGAATTGGCGAATCACGGAGGACAAAATCATGAAGTTGTTAGGCATTTTGATGTGTATAATTATTTTTATCGGCATATGCGCAGCGGAGGAGACTGAATACTTCGACTGGAAGGGGTCACAGCTCTACGCAGCGAAAAATTATACTGATGCTCTCGCCTATTTCAATCAGGCAGTGGCTCAGGACCCAAACTACGTAAATGCCTGGGTCCATAAAGGGAATGCAGAGAGGGTTCTGAAAGACTACAATGTATCGATCCAGTCCTATTACAACGCTCTGCAGATAGATGTCAACAATGCAGCTGCCTGGTCAGGCATTGCGGATTCATATATGGCAGTAAAGAGCTATTCCAATGCCACCATCGCTGCCTCAAAGGCTACAGAGCTGAATAACCAAAGCAAAAACTACTGGTATCGGGAGGGCTATTTGCTTCAGCTGCAGGGGATGTATGAGGAATCAGTGGCAAAATTCGATGGTGCCATTGCTCTGGATCCGAATTACAAAGAGGCCCTCTACCAGAAGGGAATAACCCAAATGGCCCTGGGCAATTATGAGGATGCCAAAGCTCTCTTCGATCAGGCACTGGTGGTCGATCCCAATTATAAGCAGGCTTATTTGGGCAAGGGATTGGCCCTGCATGCAGATGGAAAGCTTGTGGAGGCCCAGCAGGAGTATGATAAGGCCCTGGAGATCGATCCCGGTTATTCTTACGCCAAGATCAGCAGGATGCATGCCCTATTGGCAATGAATAAGCCAAGAGAAGCTTTTGGGATGTTGATCTAGATCAGAAGCCCGCGTTCGCGGGCTCCGATATTTATTTTTTAAATATTTTATATCTGTTGCACCATTTATATCCCTGCGCACTTCCCATCCATGCAGAGGGCCTGTTCATCTCCGGATCAAGGGATTATGATTCTCTCTTTTCGCTTCATTTAAGGGCCAGATTGGCCTCATATATGTCAAAGCATGTTTTAGATAGATCTGATATCAGGCTAACATGAAAAATAGAGCTTTATCTTTTCGGTGAGAGGTGAATTTTGCGGCAAGGTGAGTGATATATGCCGCATGGATAGGGCTTGGGCCCGAACTCTTTGGCCTTTGCTTGATCCGGATAGATAGCTAGGAAGTATGAGCGGGGTAGACTATGATGAGAAAGCTAGTGGCAACTATCGCGGTGTTGCTCTTGATGGTATCAGCAGCATCTGCAGGAAACACTGTAAAGCAGGCAATAAGCATGACATCCAGCGGCGGCCAGATCAGCCAGAGCGCAGCCAATGCCGCTGTAGTGAAAGGCAATAATAATTACATCAGTCAGGGCGTGAGCCAGAGCGCATACGGCAGCCAGATCACTCAGAGCGGAGCCAATGCCGTGGTAGTGGTCGGGGACAACAATGTCGTCCGTCAGGGAGTAGCCCAGCAGGCCTGCGGATCATCCATCACCCAGAGCGGGGCCAATGCCCTGGCGGTCTTGGGAGATGACAACTCTGCCAGCCAGCAGGTCTCCCAGGCCGCTTTCGGACAGAACATATTTCAGAACGGATGGAATACCGGATCCGTCACTGGAGACGGCAATACTCTGATGCAGGGCCTTTTATCTTTTGCTCAGACCTATGCGGATACCAATCAGACGATGAGCAACACCGCCTACATCTCTGGCTCATATAATCAGGCAAACCAGCAGATTGCTGGAATGGTGCTCATGGGGAGGAGCAATGCTCCGGTGAACCAGATGGGAAGCAACATCGGCCAAGCCATGGATCCGAATGGCAACCAGTTTGGCCAGAGCATGAATATGAAGGCCAAAGCCGGAAGGGGTTCTAAGGCTGCTCAATATGGAATGAATGAGGTGAAGATAGGGCCGGTTTAGGATAAGGCTCAAAAGAAAAAAAAGATTATTCCTCAGCCTCTTCAGGGGCTGATTTATCCTTTTTTGCCTTGAGTTTTATCTCAATCTCAAGCTCATCCTTCTCGCACTCCACCTCGACCTTGATTGGAGGCTCGGGATTGATGGAAATATTGATGCAGCCATATTTCACTGAGACCTCTCCGCCAGCCTCGATCTCTCCAGCAAGACCTCTTAGAAAGGAGGCCGTCTCGGAGTTGGTGAGGGCGTACTTCTGCTCGAACTCCTCAACCCCTTTGCCTGAGCGGAATTTGAGCTCAATCTTTCCCGGAACACCTGTTAATTCAGCCATAACAATCGCTGTTCTTTTAGGGCTCGATCTATAAATCGCTTTGGTTCTGGAAGGATCTTCGGCTTGCTGGATATGATTTGAGCAATTCTCGCAGCAAAAGAGATGTGATGATGAAAGGGCGGTGTTTCAAGCCCATTCATCAGAATTTCCGCTTGTCCAGCTCGATTTCTCAATAGTTCTTGGCCATCAGCTCGAAGTAAGCCTGCTCATGAGCGCATGCCGGGCACTCATCTGGAGCCTCGGTGCCTTCATGGATGTATCCGCAGTTTCGGCATCTCCAGGCCACTTTGGTATCCTTCTTGAAGACCTTGCCCTCTTCTACATTCTTCAGCAGAGCCCGGTATCTGTCCTCATGGCCTTTTTCCACCTTGCAGACATTTCTGAACTTCTCAGCTATCTCCGGGAAGCCCTCTTTGTCTGCCGTGGCGGCAAACTGGGGATACATCTTGGTGTTCTCGAACTTCTCTCCCTCGGCCGCCTCCATAAGGTTGGCCTTGGTATCCCCGATCACGCCAGCCGGGAATGAGCCGTTAATCTCCAGCTCACCTCCTTCCAGCAGCTTGAAGAAGACCTTGGCGTGCTCCTTCTCATTGTCTGCCGTATCAAGGAATATTGCCGCAATCTGCTCGTAGCCTTCCTTCTTGGCCTGGGATCCAAAATAGGAGTATCTGTTCCTGGCCTGCGATTCTCCTGCAAAGGAGAGCAACAAATTCTTCTCTGTCTGTGTGCCTTTAAGACTCTTCAATCTCTCATCTCCGAATTATCTCGATATCAATTTTTATTCAATTCGATCTACTTATGAACCTCGCTCAGGGATATGCCAAGAGCCCTGGCCACGCCTTCGCCGTAGGCTGGATCGGCCTTATAGCAATTGCCTATATGGCGGATCTTGATCATTTTAGGAGCATCTCCCATGGCGCGAGCGGTGTTCTCAAACAAGGCCTGCTGCTGCTCCGGCTTCATCAGGCGGAAGAGCTTGCCGGGCTGGGTGTAGTAATCGTCATCGTCTTTCCGGAAATCCCAGTGATATGCAACTCCATTCAGCTCTAAAGGCGGCTCACGATACTCCGGCTGCTCCTGCCACTCTCCATAGCTGTTGGGCTCATAAGCCAGGGTGCCTCCCTGATTGTCATCCACCCTCATCATCCCATCGCGGTGGTATATATTGGTGGGACAGCGGGCCCGGTTGACTGGAATCAGATGGTGGTTCACACCCAGGCGGTAGCGCTGGGCATCGCCATAGGAGAACAGCCTGCCCTGCAACATCCTGTCCGGAGAGAAGCCTATGCCGGGAACTATATTGGTCGGATTGAATGCCGCCTGCTCTACCTCGGCAAAGAAGTTCTCGGGATTGCGGTTGAGCTCCATTACCCCCACCTCGATAAGCGGATAGTCTCCATGGTACCAGACTTTGGTCAGGTCGAAGGGGTGATAGGGAACGGTCTGTGCCTCCTTCTCGGGCATTACCTGGATGAACAGCTTCCAGCGAGGATAGTCTCCCTTCTCAATGCTATCGAATAGATCGCGTTGATGGCTCTCCCGATCCTTGGCTATGATCGCCTCCGCCTCGGCATCGGTCAGGTTCTTGATTCCCTGCTGGGTTACCCAGTGGAACTTCACCCAGACCCTCTCGTTCTTGGTATTGATCATGCTGAAGGTATGGCTGCCAAATCCATGCATGTGGCGGAAGGAGTAAGGGATACCCCGATCGCTCATGGTGATTGTCACCTGGTGCAGAGCCTCAGGAAGAGAGGTCCAGAAGTCCCAGTTGTTCTTGGCGCTGCGCATGCCCGTCTTCGGGTCGCGCTTAATGGCGTGGTTCAGGTCAGGGAACTTGAGAGGATCTCTCAGGAAGAAGACAGGGGTGTTATTTCCCACCAGGTCCCAGTTGCCCTCCTCGGTGTAGAACTTGACGGCAAAGCCGCGGATGTCTCTCTCGGCATCTGCTGCCCCCCTCTCACCGGCTACTGTGGAAAAGCGTGCAAACAGATCGGTCTTCTTGCCGATCTTCGAGAAGATCATAGCTCTGGTAAACCTGGTTATGTCATGGGTAACAGTGAATGTTCCATAGGCACCTGAGCCCTTGGCATGCATCCTTCTCTCAGGAATTACCTCCCGGTCGAAATGGGCGAGCTTTTCCAGGTACCATACATCCTGAAGAAGCATCGGTCCGCGTTGTCCTGCCGTCAATACATTCTGGTTGTCGGCCACTGGTGCACCGACATTTGTGGTCAGCTTCTTATCCTTTTTTTTATCTGGCATAACTATTCTCTCCTGAGGTTCAATCCCTTTGCGCCTGAGCAGATAGCAGGAAGCATTGGCCCACAGCCAAGAAGTTCATGATTGATCTGCTCCGGGGATCAGCGATTTTGATGAAAATCAGCTAGCAATCTTTTTTATTCGGTTTTTTCCCCGGTTATGAGATTTCCCTAACCATTGCCATAAATAAGGTGCGAAGGTTATTTAAGAATTGCTATCACCTAATAATCGTGACTCCTCCCGCCCCTAAAGGGGACGGGCTTGGACGGATTGAATACCGACAGATTGTAGTCCCAATCTGTGTATGTTGATCGCCGCGTTCCAGTCTCCATCTATCGAAAGCCCGCATTGAGTACAATTATGGACTCGCTCAGATAGATCTTTTTGAACCAGAATGCCACACCTAGAACACATCTTTGACGTATTTCTTGGATCTACCAGGACTACCATCGAACCAGCACTTGCAGCCTTGTACGAGGTCAAAGTCACAAGCATATTCCAAGCCACATCTCCAATGCTTTTGGCTAGGTTGTGGTTATGCATCATGCCTTTTATATTGAGATCTTCAAATGCGATTAGGCCATATCGATTGACTAACTGGTTGCTGATCTGATGAGCAAATTCATATCGCTTATTTGCTATTCGCTCATGGACTCGCTCAACAATCTCAAGGGCTTTCTTGCGCTCTGGCGTGCCTTTAGGAGCTCTAGATAGTATTCTTTGAACTCTGGCTAAATCGTGCTCTTCTTCTCGGAAGAATCGAGGATTAGCTATCTTCTCGCCATTGGAGAGGGTGGCAAAGGACTCTAAACCGACATCTACGCCCACCAGAGAGCCGTCTTTCCAGGGTGGTTTGGGTAGATCTTCCTGGCCTACTGAGAAACACGCATACCATTTCCCAGTTGCTGCCCAGCGAACAGTTAGCCGTTTGATCTTGCCTTCAATGGGCCGGTGGAGCTTGATCTTGATATCCCCGATCTTGGAAAGATACATCCTTTCCAGAATCGACCTTGAACCCTTTCTGAGGATAGGTGAACGAGTCATATCGACCTCTGCCCTTGAAATAGTTCCTTGAATGGCTTAAGCGATCTTCCCACATTGACGATTCGATCACTTGCGGACTGCCGGTACTATGAGAACGGGAATTTTAGAATGACGCACCACCTTTTCTGCAACGCAGCCAAGCAGAATCTTCTCCAGATCGCTCCGTCCAATTCTGCCTAAAACCAGCAGATCTGCGCCGGACTTATGCGATCTCTTGACAATCTCCTGGCTGGGATCTCCCTCCGCAATGATACTGCTGAAAGGCACGCCTGCATCGCATGCCATATTCTCTACCTCAGAAATGGCCAGCTCTCCCTCTCTCTGCATAAGCTCCATCAGCCTGCTGCTCAGGCTGGGAAAGGCGGCATAACCGGGAAGATGGGCCAGACGATAAATATCCACCACATAAATGGCGATGATCGATCCCCCAGAGAGCCTGGCCAGGTCAACCGCAAGCTCAGCGGTCCGTATGCTGGTCTGGGATCCATCAGTTGCTACCATTATCTTCTTGAACATGCCATGAACCCTCTGCTGCTTTTCTCCCGCATAGATGATTCAATCTCTATCTGCATCACTGGTCTCCAATTTGGGTGCTGTTATCTTTACCAGTCCTTTGGAATTGAGCTCTCGCCTTGCCTCTTCTGAGAGCAGACAGCCACATGATCCCGCGGTCGCTTTGGCGCAATTGCAGGGCTCGATGTGGATGGTGACTGTGGTTCCCGGGTAATGCTGCTTGATTGCACATGCGATCATGTCGGTAATACGATGCGACTCATCTACGGACATGGATGAATCCACCCGCAGATGAAATTCAACGAACCGGTTTCCGCCTGCCTTTCTCGTACGAAGCCTGTGGACTCCTCTCACCGTTGGGGCAAAGGCAGCTATATGCCTTCTCACTTCCTCTATCTCATCATTTGGGAGGCCGAAGTCTATGAGGTCCCGGGCCGATTCGAGGATCAGATGATATGAGGTACGGGCGATGTGCAATGCTACTACTATCGCTGCTATGGGATCTACCCATTGCAGATTTGTGCTCGGTGAGATGTAACCTCCAAGAACGATAATCAAGAGCCCTGTCAGTACTCCTAATGAGGTATAGACATCGGTTCTCAAGTGCCAGGCGTCGGCCTTCAGGGCGACGGAGTCGGTCTCCTCGCCAACAATGAAGAGCTTGCGAGATACGAATATGTTGGCCGCTACCGAGACCAGCATCACTGCCAACCCCAATGCCGGCTCATCCAGAGGCACAGGATTTCTCAGCCTGCCAATGGCCTCATAGATTATCCAGCCGGCAGCAATGAGAATCAGCAATGCCTCCACTGTCCCGGAGATATTCTCGACCTTTCCGTGCCCAAAGGGATGATCCTCATCAGCTGGCTTGGCGGATGTCTTGACGGCAAAGAAAGCGATAACTGCAGCGATCAAGTCCACACCGGAGTGGACCGCCTCAGAGATGACGGAAACGGAGCCGATCATCATCCCGACGATGATCTTGAGAAAAACCAAGCTCGTGTTGGAAAAGACAGAAAGAAGAGCCACGTTCTTCTTGCGTCTGTCTCTGTCTTCAATACCGTTTCCCATGATTGCTTCCACGAATTGTAGCTGACCGTTCATCCTTTCCGATGTTATATAAGAGTATCTTGTGGGCCTTTATGAGTATCTCATTATGGAAAATTCTGGAGAATGTAGCAAATGGCAGCCGATCAGGCAAGGAACCTCGGCTGCTGATTCAGGGCACGCTAACTTTAATAAATAGATCTGCAAACTACCGGTTGTGGTATACGATGTCATTCGAGATCGAGAAGATTCATGCTCGTGAGATACTTGATTCACGAGGCAATCCGACTGTCGAGGTCGATGTCTACACCTGCTGTGGCTTTGGACGGGCGGCTGTGCCTTCGGGCGCATCTACAGGCACTCACGAGGCCCTGGAGCTCAGGGATGGCGGCGACAGGTACGACGGAAAAGGCGTCCTGAAGGCGGTCAAGAATGTGAATGAGGTGATCGCTCCTGAGCTTTTGGGTATGGATGCCTCCTGCCAAAGGGAGATCGATGATCTCATGATAGATATGGACGGAACCGCGAACAAGGCCAATCTGGGCGCCAATTCCATCTTGGGAGTCTCAATAGCTATGGCAAAGGCGGCGGCAATGTCCTCTGGGGTGCCGCTCTACAAATACCTGGGCGGGGTGAATACCGTGACTCTTCCCATCCCCTCTTTCAACGTCCTCAACGGAGGCAAGCATGCCGGAAACGAGCTATCCATCCAGGAGTTCATGATCCAACCCACCGGGGCCAAGACCTTCAGCGAGGGCCTGCGCATGGCCGCCGAGACCTACCATGCTCTGGGAAAGATCCTGCAAGGGAAATACGGCGTGGGGGCGACGAACGTAGGATACGAGGGAGGCTATGCACCACCTCTCATCAAGACCCGAGATGCCCTGGACGCCATCATGAGCGCCTTTGACGTATCAGGTTACGGAGATGAGATCAAGATCGGCCTCGATGCTGCTGCCTCAAGCTTCTATATGGAGGGCGGCTACTCTGTGGACGGAAACAGGCTCTCACCTGGCGAGCTCATAGATTATTACGTGGATCTGGTCAATACCTATCCCATCATTTTGCTGGAGGATCCCTTCGAGGAAGAGGCTTATGATGACTTCGCCCGCCTCACTGCCAAGCTTCCGGGAACGATCATAGTGGGAGATGACCTGTACGTCACCAACATCAAGCGCCTGGAGAAGGGAATCAAGATGTGTGCCGGCAATGCACTGCTTCTCAAGCTTAACCAGATCGGAACGGTATCCGAGGCCTTTGACGCTGCTCGGATGTCCTTCCGCTCTGGATGGAAGGTCATGGCATCCCATCGCTCTGCAGAGACCGAGGACTCCGCTCTGGCAGATGTGGCAGTGGCCTTAGGCTGCGAGCTGCTGAAGACTGGCGCTCCTGCCCGTTCCGAGAGGACGGCCAAGTACAACCAGCTCCTCAGAATCCAGGAAGATCTGGGCGAGGCAGCAAGATACGCTTGCATCTAAATATGGATGCATCAGTGAGAACATCACCCGCTTTTCCTCCTGAGATGGGAGGATGAGCGCTCTTTTTTAAGGGGCATTGGGCAAAACGGCTCGAAACATTATTACTCGATCAGAATTCACCTTCTCACATGGATTACTCATTCAAGCGCGGATTCAAGCCCGACATGGAGAGAATCAGAAAGGTTCTGGAAGAGGAGTTCCCCGCAGAGATAAAAGAGTTGGACGGAATGCTCTCGCTCTCCTTTGGCGCCCTGAAAAGCATCCAGGTATCGATCAATAATAAGAAGCTCAATGTCACCACTGAATCGTATTCGGACGCAAAAGACGATCAGATCCTGGACACCAACAAGCGCTTCCGAAATTTTTTGGAAAAAGCGACCGGATATACTGCAAAACAGCGGCTGCAGATGGCCAAAAAAGAGGTCTCAAAGGAAAGCAAAGGATCTTAAAAAGGCGCAGCGATTTTCAATAATCCCCTAGCCTCCTTCAGAGATGAATTTATAAGCCTTGAAAACTCAGTCCCTGATTATATGAGTGAATCAACAGCATTCTCTGGTCAAGACACAATACAGGAATCATTCCTAAAGAGGATAGCCGCTCTGGAATCAGATACAAAGAGCCTCGCAGAAGAGCTGGAAACCACCCGGATGGAGCGGGAAGAGGTAAGGGCAAAGCTCTTCGAATCCCTAATCGCCAACAAAAAGTATCTGCGTGAGGTTGAGCGGCTTAAGAAAGAGAATCTTCTTCTCAAGAGGATGCCTCTGTTCCTGGCAACTGTTGTTGAGATGGGACCGGACTATGTCCTGCTGAGACAGCACGGAAACAATCAGGAATTCATCACAACGGTTGCTCCAGAGATGATGGAACAACTCCAGCCCAACTCCCGGGTGGCAATCAACAACTCCCTGACTGTAGTTCGCATTCTTGAGCGCTCGGTTGATGTCCGCGCCAAGGTAATGGAGCTGGTTGAGCTTCCGGATGTATCCTATGATCAGGTTGGAGGCCTGGAGGCTCAGATCCAGGAGGTAAGGGAGACGGTCGAGCTTCCCCTAACCAATCCCGAGATCTTCCAGGACATAGGAATTGAACCTCCAAGAGGAGTGCTACTCTACGGTCTTCCCGGGACGGGCAAGACGATGCTTGCCAAGGCCGTGGCCCACGAATCCAAGGCCACATTCATTCACATGTCCGGATCGGAACTGGTGCATAAGTTCATCGGCGAAGGTGCACAGCTGGTTCGCGATATATTCCAGATGGCCCGGGAAAAGGCGCCAAGCATCATATTCATCGATGAGATCGATGCGGTGGGAAGCATCAGGACCCATGATGGGACCACTGGAAGCGCAGAGGTCAACAGGACCATGATGCAGCTTCTGGCGGAGATGGACGGCTTCAGAACCAGGGGAGATATCAGGATCATTGCCGCCACGAACAGGATAGATATCCTTGACCCTGCCCTGCTCAGACCGGGACGCTTCGACAGGATCATCGAGATACCCATGCCATCCCTTGTGGGCCGCCTCAAGATACTGGAGATCCATACCCGGAAGATGAGGAAGGCAGAGGATGTCAACCTGGCCGAGATCGCCACAGTTACGGATGAGGCGAGCGGCGCAGACCTTAAATCCATCGCGGTAGAGGCAGGCATGAACGCTCTGCGCAGAAATGCGACCATCGTCAGCAAAGATGACTTTGATAAAGGGATCAAAAAGGTTCTGGGAGACGAGATCGATGGATCTGAGGAATCTCTGCGCATGTTCTCGTAGGTAACCACTGAGCGGCATTTCGCCGCTTTTTTTTAAATTTTTCTGGTGCTGTCGCGAAGGGGGAGCTGCAAGCTTCCAAAGCACCTCATTCATAAAGCATGAAAAACCAGTATGCCTTAAGATTTTTTCAAGGTGACTGCAGAATAAAAAAAAGAGAGAGGTTGAGGGCTTAATCGAAGTCCCCGCCCATACCGCCCGGCATGCCTCCGGGCATTCCACCGGGCATTCCGCCAGGCATTCCGCCTTGCCCACCGGACTTGGAGGCGATGACATCATCGATCCTCAGGATCATCACCGCTGCCTCAGCGGCAGAGCTAATGGCCTGGCTCTTAACCCTCAGGGGCTCGACCACACCGATCTGCATCATATCCACCGGCTTGCCGGAATCCATGTCCAGGCCTGCGGTCATAACGCCCTTCTCATGCTGGCTGCGCAGTGCCACTAGAGTATCGATCTGATCCAGGCCCGCATTCTCGGCCAGGGTCTTGGGTATGATCTCCATGGCATTGGCAAAGGACTCTATGGCCAGTTGCTCACGGCCGCCCACAGTAGAGGCATAAGACCTGAGCCTTGAGGCAAGTTCCACCTCTGGCGCTCCGCCGCCGGCAACCAGCATTTTATCCTCAATTGCCACACCAACCACTCGGAGGGCATCCTCCATCGCTCTGTCCAGCTCGTCGACCACGTGCTCTGTCCCGCCATGAAGGATGATGGAGACGGACTTGGGATTGTTGCAGTCCTCAACAAAGGTCATCTTCTCATCGCTGACCTTTCTCTCCTCCACCAGGCCCGCCTTGCCCAGGTCATCTGCTGAGATCTCATGGAGGCTGGTGACGACCCTTCCACCCGTGGCCCGAGCCAGCTTCTCCATGTCGCTCTTCTTGACCCGGCGTACAGTGTAGATTCCGGCCTTGGCGAGATAATGCTGGGCCAGGTCGTCAATCCCTTTCTGGACGAAGAGCACATTAGCCCCGGTGGCGGCGATCCTGTCGACCATGCCCTTTAGCATGCTCTCTTCCTGATCTAAGAACGACTGCAACTGGGCGGGAGAGGTTATCTGGATCTTGGCATCGACCTCAGTCTTCTCGATCTCCACCGCAGCGTTCAGCAATGCAATTTTCGCATCTGTGACCTTCTTGGGCATGCTGGGATGGAGACGATCCTTGTCTATGACCACACCCTGCACGATCTTCGAGTCGGATATGCTGCCGCCTACTTTCTTTTCTACTGTAATGTTATCGGTGTCCACCGATCCGTCCTCATCCACAACCGCCTGGACAGCTCTTACGGCAATATCGGCCAGCTTCTCCCTGGCGGCCTGAGAGCCTTTGCCGGTCATGGCGGTGATGGCGATGTTTCTTAGAAGCTCCTGGTCATTGGCGGTGACATTTTTGGCCAGGCTCTGGAGGATCTCCATGCATTTATCTGCCGCCGCTCTGTAGCCTGCTGCGATAACTGTGGGATGGATATCCTGCTCCAGTAGCTCCTCAGACTGCTTGAGAAGCTCTCCTGCCAGGATCACGGCAGTGGTTGTGCCGTCTCCGACTTCGGTGTCCTGGGTCTTGGCGATCTCCACCATCATCTTAGCTGCCGGATGCTCGATATCCATTTCCTTGAGGATAGTGACGCCATCATTGGTGATGACCACATCTCCCATGGTGTCCACCATCATCTTGTCCATGCCCTTGGGGCCAAGAGTGGTCCTCACTGCGCCGGCTACAGCCTTCGCCGCCATGATGTTCGATCTCTGCGCTTCTCTTCCCGCAGTCCTCTGGCTGCCTTCCCTAAGGACGAATATAGGGGTCCCGCTGAATTGTCCTGCCAATTTAATACCTCAATAAGGATTTACTGATTAAGCGTTGTTTGAGGTTCTATATAAACCATGTTATGAGGTTATTGCTCTGGGCAAGAAGCAGTATAATCAATTATCAATGCCAGGATAGCAGATCTTTTATGAAACAAAGGGAGAGCTGATGATTATGGCTGATCGCGATCAACAGGATTCAGGAGTTGTCATAATATTCATATTTTATATTTTTATGGCGAAAGACTTTTTATTCATATCTTCCTCAATTTCTTTATGGAGGATTTAACATGAGGAAAACAGGCTTTATCGGTCTTTTATGCTTGGCACTAATGATGTTTGCACTGGCAGCACTATTTGCATCCGCCGATGAGAACGAGGATATTTCAGGCAAAGAGGCTCTACGATTACTCCTGGAGGGCAATCTTCGTTATGTCTCCGGAAATATCACCCATAGTGGTCAGAACCTGGTAGATCGACGTTCTGAGCTCATCGCAGGCCAGCATCCATTTGCAGTCGTTGTAGGATGCTCCGACTCCCGAATTCCTCCGGAGATCATCTTTGATCAGGGTTTGGGCGATATCTTTGTGGTCAGAACTGCGGGCCAGGTTCTGGATAATGCTTCATTGGGGAGCATAGAATATGCCGTTGAACATCTGGAGGTGCCACTGGTGGTCGTCCTCGGCCATGATGACTGCGGTGCAGTAACTGCCGCTGTTGAAGGAGGGGAGGCTCCCTGCCATATGAAGTGCCTGGTTGAGAGCATTCGGCCGGCGGTGGACGAAGCCATCAAAATGGGAAATGATAGCGAACTGCTGGACAACGCCATCAACAACAATATCATGAACATAAAGAAAGAGCTTGAAGGCACCAACTGTATCCTGTCGGAAGGGATTCAGAAGGGAGAGCTGGCTATTGTAGCCGCACGTTATCATATGGATACGGGAGTGGTTCGTATCATAGGATAGTCTTCTGACTGCAACGATAGAAATGGAATAGATCGCTCTTGGCGCAATCGATTCCTATTTTTTTTAGAGGGATTCAAATCAATCATCCAGCTCTGGCTCCGCGAATGGATCAAAGTGCAGACCATGAGCCTGCAGATTAAATTATGGCAAAATTGACCTGCTGATACCATGTAAAATGAAGGACGTATGTATTCTATACTCTAAGAATAAGCAATCTATAAATACTTATGAAATGTATATGATATGCGAATGCAGCTAAAATTAACATCAAAGGAGAGGTTAGTTCTTTACGGTCTTGCCAGATATCCGGGATTTAGCGATATTGATCTCGCCTCCAACATAGGCGTGGATCGATCAACCATATTCAAGAGCAAAAGGAAGTTCAGAGACTGGAAACTCATTAAGCTATTGAATGTGCCTTCCGGAGAAGCTGTGGGTGCCGAAATCCTGACCTCAGTGTTCGTCAAGTACAATCCGACTGCGCCATACGAAGTGAGGAAGGAGTCTGATTCCCACAAGAGATGGATAAACTATCCTAACTGCGTATCCCATACTGCAACAGACACCGATTCCGTCTCAACATTTTACTCCCGGAGCCTGACGGATTTTCGGGTTAACTTCGATCCAATCATCGATGAGTACTATAGGAACGATTTCGTTGAGGATATTCATTATTATCACTATCCCTTCCAGGTTTCCGGCTACTCATCTGATGCCGCCCTGGCAGTTGACGGCCTCTTCGATCTGGAAAGAGCTGATCTTCCCAGCGGGATGATTCCTCCCCGTCCCGCACTGACTGAGGACTCACGGCTGACGGAGAAGGATAAGCTGACCCTATATGCCTTTGTGAAGTATCCCATGCTCTCCGACCTTGAGCTCTCCAGAAGGACGGGCATATCCAGGCCTACGATCTCCGGAAAGCGGACCAAGTTCTTTCAGAGCGGCCTCTTGACCCGGGAAGCCTATATCGACTGGCAGAAGATCTGCTGCGAGCTGATGTCCTTCTATCACGTACCCATCAGGCACGGCCATGACCGGGAAGATCTGGCCAAGGTCTATCAGGCCTTCCGCCGGGTTGGAGCGCCGCTCTTCACCTATATGCAGCCTGGCGAGATATTCGGGGCGTTCCTCTCCACTGGCTATCCGGAGCTCAAGAGCCGCCTGGATCAGGAGCTGCGCAACCTCTCTTCCCAGGGGCTGATCACTGAAAGGCCGATGGTGGTCATCATGCCTCTTAATGAGATAAAGTCTACCAAGATAGACTATGCGCCAATGGTAGCGGACATGCTGGGGATCGGCAGGGAGATCTGAGAATTCAGCAGCCTGGTCAGATTGCTGTAGTCTGCTCTCGGGCAGATCCGGCAAGTTTCAATATCTTTGGACGTCTGCTTGAGCTGCAGGCTTGGCAGGAGTGCAAAGGATACCGATCCAGCGGAAACTTCCGTCTCCTGGTTCATGATGATAAGCAGACCGCCCTTATTGGTCTGGACGATCGTCTGGCGGATCTGGATCTTTATCCAGATATGATCGTTCTCCCCTGCAGGCATGAGGCCAAGGCAGCATTACCCTGGTTCGGAGGGCATTTTACTGGCATTTTGGAGGTGGGAGAGGGCAAGAGCCGTCTTTCCGCTGCCGCTCCCGCAGGCTTGAGGTCATTTCTATATAATGTCTCAGCTATCGTTTCCCTGTCGATGCCGGGGTATATAGTCTCGGCTGAGGCCACTCATCATGGTCCTGTGGATGTAAGGACACCATCCTTCTTCGCTGAGATCGGCAGCACAAAGGAGCAGTGGGTAGATTTGAAGGCGGGGGAGGCGGTGGCAAGGGCGATTTTGGCCCTTGGACCGGAGGAGTTGCCCGTGTTTCTGGGATTTGGAGGAGGTCATTATGTGCAGAGGCAGACTGAGCTGATCTTCAACTCTCGTATAGCTTTTGGCCATATGTTCTCCAGCTATCAGGTTCCTGATCTGGATTTAGAGGCGGTTGAAATTGCTCGGGAAAGCTCGAATGCCACTTATGCCTATATCGACCGCAAGTCGCTGCGATCTGCAGAACGAAAGAGGCTTGAGGGAATGGTCGAAGAGATCGGACTGCCTATGCTCAAAGCGCAGGAGATTCGGGCCCGATTTTCCCCGAGCGATGCGATATAATAACATTAGATTTTCCCGCCGCCAACATTGCGATCCTTTGGCAGAAGCTGAATATCTCATAAAATATTTAAAATATTGATAGATTTTCTGCAATAAATCCCAGTATTCTATGGAATTTTCTCGGAATATGAGGTTATATCTGCTATTTTTAGACAAAATAAGGGGTAAATGCAAAAGAGTTTTATATCAAGAGAATTCATTACAGTATATCAAAAATAATTAAGTTTGGGCTCTATCTGACCAAAGGGAGTATGAAAATGGGGGAGAAGTCAGAATTTGCCGCTAAGAGCAGCATTGCTGCTCTGCAGGAGAAGGCGATGGATATCATAGCCTTGCGGCCAGAGGGAATTTATCAATCCGATCTGAGGAGGCTCCTGAAGATCGACAGCAGCAAATGCTCAAAGGTGGTAGCCAGGCTGCAGGGCTCAGAATTGATCCGCAGAGAGAGCGTTCCTGCCAGCAGCACCTACCTATTAAAGCTCTCCGGAGCGTTTGTCCCACCTCCTGCGGATGGTTCATCCAATGCTACTGCCCCATCTGCCGTCCCTGCTCATGCCGGCCCGAGGAAAAAGAAGTCTGGGCATGAGGAGAAGAGGAAGGACGCGGCAGGCAAACTCAAAGGCGGCATTTCCAGGGTTCATGCTGATACGCAGATGAAAGGCTATAACGCTGACATCACCGCTGCCAATATAGAAAGTGATCTTGAGAGGTTCATCCAGGGCAATGCCGACGGCCGGATCAAGAAGTTGATCGATCGGCAAATCGACAGGCTTATTGATAGAAGGATTTTCGGCCAGGTCAACCGCAGGATTCAATGTTCAATCGGCAAGATAGAAGACACGATCAATCGCAAGACTGATTCTTCGATGGACGGCAAGAGCTCAAGCCCAATCGAGAGCGAAAATGACGGTCCAAAGGATTTAAATGAGCTTGATCGCCCGGTCGGCAGCTATTTCGACTGCTCGATCGAGGACAACCTGGGCAGCAAGAGTGAGATGGATCTGGATATCGATGACCGGATCGATAGCAATTTTAACCACAATAGATTGCCTGGCAGCCACAGCCATATCGATAGCTACTTAACTGAGATCTATCTGCTCTATCTCACACGTGCGACCTCGTTTTAAAGGCCGCCAAAGAGGGTAGAATTGCTGGCATTCTGGGAGATCCTCCGCCCGTTCAACTGCTTGATGGCATCAGCGGCAGCCATAATCGGCCTTCTGATCGCTATGGTTCAGGATATGCACGCTGCCCTAATCATCGCTGGGGCCGTCTTCCTGATCACTGGGGCGGGAAATGTCATCAACGATTACTATGATCGCCAGATCGATGCCATAAACAGGCCTGACCGGCCCATCCCCAGCAAGCGAGTCCGGCCCCAGACGGCTTTCTACTACTCGATCGCCCTTTTCGCCGCCGGCTGCATTCTGGCGGGCCTGGCCGGTCGGATATGTCTGGCCATCGCCGCCTTCAACTCCCTGCTCCTCTTCTTCTATGCCCGAAACCTGAAGGCCACCCCAATTCTAGGAAATCTGTCCGTCTCTTATCTTACCGGCTCCACCTTCCTCTTTGGAGGGGCAGTGGCTGGATTTATGGGCATCCTGGCCAACCAGGTCCCCTTCGGCCTCTCCTTTCTGGCCAGCATGAGCCGGGAGATCGCCAAGGACATCGAGGATATGGTGGGAGACCAGCAGGGTGGAGCCCGAACCTTACCCATCCTGGCGGGCGAGCGCGCGGCGGCAGCCCTGGCCGGGCTCTTCGGAGTGGCGGGAGTGGCCCTGAGCCTCCTCGCCCCCTTTGGGAGGCTATACCTGCTGATAGTAGCGGTGGCGGATCTGCTCCTTCTGCTCTCTGTGTACAAAGTAATCCGGAAGGACGCAGCCGGCTCTCAGAAGGCGATAAAGAAAGGGATGGCTGTGGCCCTGCTGGCATTTCTGGCCGGGGCGCTCTTATCCTGATCAGATGATGATCCTATGAATTGATGCAAATCGTGGAATGATTTAGGACCTCATCCTGGCTTTGATCTCAGTCACATCGCTCTCGATCCTCTGCAGCCGCTCCTCTGTGCGGCCCTTAAGATCCGAGCGCATGCCGGAAACCTCAGAGACGATCTCCTCGCGGGCACAGTCTATCCTATCGATGATTTGATCCTGTTTCCCTGAGATATCTTTTAAGGAGGAGCCAGTCTCCCTGAAGCCTTCCGTAATTGACTTTTTTAGATCATCCTGTTTCCCTGAGATATCTTTCAGATAGGAACCAGTTTCCCTGAAGCCTTCTGTAATAGACTTTTTTAGATCATCCTGTTTCCCTGAGATATCTTTCAGATAGGAGCCAGTTTCCCGGAAGCCTTCCGTAATTGACTTTTTTAGATCATCCTGTTTCCCTGAGATATCTTTTAGAGAGGAGCTCATGCTATCGAGCTTTGAACCATTATCCTTGAATCCTTCTCTCACGGCGGATATCAGCTCTTTAAGATACTCTGCCGCCTGGTCCAGACGGGCGTCAGTCTCCCCCTCCCCTGCGATTTTAAAAAATTCTTCGTAAGATCCATTTGCCTCAGAAAAATCTGCTTTAATCTCCTCCACGTCGATCAGGGTATTTTTGATTCTGACGGCTTCAAGGAACCTTTCTAAATCAGCTTCATGGCCCTCTGCAACGATCTTCACCCTGCTGTCGGGCAGGTTCATCACATATCCCTTGAGGCCAAAGACGCGGGCAATAGTTGCTATCTTAGATCTGTATCCCGCCATCTGGACCTTTCCAGAGACATAAGCGGTGAGCTTAAGCATTATTTTGACTGTTATCCTTTTTCGTATTTGGACTTTATCGTCGCCTGCTGAAAAGGCCGCTCTCTCGCGTGCGTTTGCCATGTGAGTACGCTCCTGCGCGTCAAGTCCAGCCTATTTCGTTCTCCCCTCCCGATCAAACGCCGGTCATATAGAAGGCCGCCCAGTAGAATGGATGCCAGAATCGCGTATCCTCTCGTAGCTCCTTTTGAGCCCTAGCCAGGGCCTGCACTGGCTGTTTGCCTTCCGCCCGCCAGAGCTGATAGAAGCGGATCATGAGCATAGCTGTGCTCTTTTCCGATACTGTCCAGAGTGAGCCTATTGCCCCAGCAAAGCCAGCCCGGATGAAAGCGGAGGGCAGCGATACCACCTCATCCGGCAGCCGGGCACCGGGCACACCCGTCTCGCAGGCGGAGAGGTTTGCCATCCGGGCCTGATCCAGGTGCAGCTCGAAGAGATCCTTATGGTCAAGACCGCATCTTGATCTTTCGTTGTCTGGATCTCATCATTTTCCAATACAAAGCCACCGATCTCGTGATTATCCCAGTTTGCTTTTCCATGGCAGGAGAAGTAGATCGCCTGGGCTTTCCGCAGCCTCACTGCTCACCGGTGCGCGTAATAGGCCACTATCGGCTCGCCAATTTTATTGACCCGCACAAATCCATATCTCTCGAACTGCACGACCTTCCCCAGCTCCTCGGCAATTCCCGTTTCTCCTATTCCCTCATCCACCCCATCGGGCTTCATCACTATGACCCTCACCCCGTCCAGGGGCGCCCAGTGGATGATCTTGGTCCTCTTTCCCATGTCCTTGCCCAAAAAGCGTGCTCTGGCAGGCTCCAGGCTGGTAATCTCTACATTGCACAGGTCCTTCAGGCGGATGTTATCCCCCGCTCGGAAGCCCTCAAGATCGCTCCTGCAGATGAACAGCCTGTTTCCAGCGGGAATCTCCCGGAATCCCCGATCGTCAGTGGGATGCAGGGGCGCTCGCGCCAGCGGCGGGACATCGCCCTCTATCTCCAGGGCCACCGGCTCCCAGACGAAGAAGCGGCGGTTGGCTTCCGGATCGACCAGCTTCCGGTTCTCGGCATATATCGAGTCCATGCTCAGGCTGATGTCCGTCTCACCAACGCCAAGATCGATCATGAACTTTCGCAAGGCCTCAGGCCGGATTCCCCGGCAGCGCATCGCCCGCACTGTTGGCACCCGTGGGTCGTCCCAGCCCGAATACTCTCCGGCCTCAATCGCCTTCCTCAGCTTGCTGGTGCTGAAAGACCCGAACTGATGGATCTTAACCCTGCCCCAGTGAATGACCCTGGGGTACTCCCATCCGAGGTAAGAGTACAGATACCTCTGCCTGCTTCCGCTATCTGCCAGATCCTTTCCCCGGATGATATGGGTTGTGCCCAGCAGGTGGTCCTCCACCGCCGACTCGAAGTCGAGCAGCGGCCAGACCCGGTACCTGTCCCCCACCAGCGGATGGGGGGCGGTGACAATCCTGAAGGCCGGCCAGTCCCGAATCGCAGGGTCTTTATGGTGCATATCGGTCTTCACCCGCAGGACCGCCTCACCCTCTTTGAGGGTTCCGTCCAGCATCTTTTTCCAGAGATCCAGGTTCTCCTCGATGCTCTGGCCCCGGTCAATGCACTCTATTCCCTTCTCCTTGTGCTCCTTGAAGGCCGCCTGGGGGCAGCGGCAGACATAAGCCCCACCCCGGCGGATCAGCTCCTCGGCAATTGGATAGTACTGCTCGATCCTCTCGCTGGCGACAATCACCTGATCCGGCTTCGCCCCCAACCATTGGCAGTCCTCTAAATACCAGCCATATGCCTCGGGCATGGGCCTTTTTTTCACGGGATCGGTATCATCAAAACGGATGATGAACTTGCCACCGTACTTTTTCACATACTCCGAGTTGACGATGATCCCACGGGCGCTGCCCAATGTGGGCGGGCCATTGGGATTAGGGGCAAAGCGCATTACCACTCCACCCTCAGCACCCTCCAGTTTGGGCAGTCCCTTGTCAGGCTCCTTCTTCTCTGAGAGCTGCACCAGTAGCTCGGGCGCTATCTCCTCCAGCCTCCTCTTCCACTCCTCAGGGCTGGTCTTTTTAACCTCGGCTAAAACCTCACCTATCAGGGGCGAAACCTCCTTTGCCCGACTGCGAAGCTCCGGACGCTCGCCCATGAGCTTGCCCATGACCGCCCCGGCATTGGGGGCAGCATTGTACTTCACCGCGTTCTGCAGCGCATATTTCTCGATGAGCTCTCTTATCTCTTCCATTGAATACCTCTCCTAAAAGGGGCAAAGGCAGATCTTTTTCGCTCTACATTAATTTGATGCACAAATCCTCAATCATCCATCAGACTCATCCATTCTCTTTACTATTTCCCAGGACCTCCGCCAGGTGGAGGGCATCACTGATGATTTGCTCATGGTCAAAGGCAAGCCTGGGCAGCTCCTCTCGAGGGAAGACCTGGGCAGACCGGGCGTCTGAGCCGGATTGGAGCCTGCCGCTCGCCCGGGCGAGAAAGGCCACAGAGACCACATGGCCCCTTGGATCGCGGGCGGGATCGGAGTAGACGCCCACCAGCCCCAGCAGATTGATATCAAGCCCCGTCTCCTCCCGAGCCTCCCTTATCGCTGCCTCTTCGACCGTTTCCCCTATCTCCACAAAGCCGCCAGGCAGGGCATAGCAGCCTTGATAGGGCGGGTTGTTCCTCCTTATCAGCACAATCCCATCCTGGAAGAGTATGACTGCATCTGCAGCCAGCAGGGGGGTTTTAATCTCTCTTTTCATCTCATTCCTCAGGCCGCACTCAATATGCTATTATTATCTATCAGTTACATCCATAACACAACCAAAAGCCTTATCTACGTCGAGAGCCGGGGAGATATACGGCAAAGGTCGATAATATGGATCCCTCCTACCCTACATCCAGTCGGCCTTCGTCCATCTTTTTATCCTTCAGGAAGAGGCTGAAATACAGATAGTGACCTTACTCATCCTCATGCCATCTTACGTATTGAAGCTTGGAGGGAGCCTCATCGAAACCTCCCGGGATCTTATGCGCGTCCTGATCTCCCTCGCGAACGAGGAGGACTACAGCTTCCTGGTGGTGCCTGGGGGAGGGCCGTTTGCCGATCTGATCCGTGAGATTAACGCCAAAAGGGGCTTGGGCGATGAGGCCGCCCATTGGATGGCAGTACTGGCCATGGAACAGTATGCCTTTTTCCTTGCAGATGGAAATGGAGCCAGTCTCAGCTCCGAGGTTCGCATTCCAGAAAAAAGGGAGGTGAATGTCCTTCTCCCCTATCGAGCCCTGACCGAGGATGACTTTTGCCCGGAGCATTCCTGGGACTACACCTCCGACTCCATAGCTTTGCTGGTTGCAGCCAGGCTGGGCCTGCCCCTGATCAAAGCCACAGACGTGGATGGTGTGTTGATCGATGGAACGGTGGCAGAGGAGCTTTTTGCCCGCCAGCTCCTGGGAAGAGAAAGCTGCATCGATCAGGGCACTATTAAGCTTCTATTGGGGGATCTTTCGGGATTGAGAATGTGGGTGCTTAACGGCACCGATCCGATCTCATTTGCAATAGCGTTGAGATGCAGAAAGGGCGGCACGTTTATCAATGGACAGAAGCTTTCCCCATCCTATTGATCAATGGGAAGGTTTATACAGAGAAATAGGTCTACCAGGGAGGAGATAATATGAAGGAAGAAATGCCAGAGAGATGCATATCATGTGGCATTACGCTGACCGGCGTGGGCGGAGCAAGGTTTCCCTGCCCAAGCTGCGGAACCGTGATTGCCAGATGCAATAAATGTAAAAAACAGAGCAATGTCTATACCTGCAAGGCCTGTGGCTTCACAGGACCATGAGGTGAAAGTAATGGGAGACGCAGCAGTAAGAATGAAGGTTATGCCTGAGAGCACAGATGTAGACCTGGAAAAGCTGGCTGAGGACATAAGGAAAGCCGTGCCCAGCTTCGCCAGAATGCATGCCATCGAGCAAAAACCAATTGCATTTGGCCTCAAGGCTCTGATCGTTGTGACCATCATGGATGACAAGGGCGGCCGCAGCCCGGATGAGATCGAGGAAGCGGTGAGAAAACTTCCCGGCGTGGAGTCCGTGGAAGTGGAAGAGGTCGGTCTGATCTAAAACCACCTCTATCGTTTTGGGAGACGATTTAGATCCAGGCAGATCCAGGATCATTGGGCTTGTAGATCAGTGGTAGATCGCCGCCTTCGCAAGGCGGAGGCCACGGGTTCAAATCCCGTCAAGTCCATTCCCATCAAGTCCATTCCTCTCAGGTCAATCCTGAACTGCACGACAAGCCAGTCCAGTAGCAAATTACTTAAATTTTAGTGACCATTGAGTTGCTAATGCCGCTGGCCATTAATAGCACGGAAAAGCCCAGAAAGGATTCCATCCTTGCCAGCCATGGCTCGCGAACGGGAGGCAAATATATGATAGAGCTGGAGCTCATAGCCGCTAAGGAGATACTGGCTGAAGTCTTCGACATAACAATTGCCGAGGCTGAGGATATGATCAAGCAGCGCAGCCAGGAGAGAACCCTCTGGCCGGAGAAGTTTGGAGATAATGATATATCATTGCAGTAAGAGAGTATAGACCAATGGGAACGCTGACTAGATTAATAAAATTGGCAATGAGTGCAGCTCTGGCAAATAAGGTGATCAGAGGGACACTGGCAAGTGGTCTGGCCAGATCCATGAGATGGTTCACGAAGCCCTCAACCAGGGCCAAGGCGGAGTCCTTTGTATCCGGCGCATCGAAAGCAAATCCTGGGGCAAGGTCCAGCCCTCTGCCCACATTATTCGAGGCAATGATCGGCCTGTTGCTATGGAGATATAAAAAAGTCCGCTGGATCGTTGAATTGCTTGCATTCTCCGGCCTGGGCGCGCTTCTTCTGGATATGCTCGGGAAAAAACAGAGCAGCCCTGGTGATCAAGGCAGCGGAAGGAGCAGCCAGAGGGGTCGGGTCATCGATGTGGATGAGTATGACGTGATCGAAGAGGACAGATAGCAGGAAGCAATTAATGGGCCTCTCTGCACCCACCGCCCCCAAAGGCAAAGGCCAGGACTCAATTTTGATCAAAGTGGTAGTTGGCGAAGAGCTGCAGGAGCTTTCCAGGGAGCTTTCCCGCCTGGGCCTTGCCCGTAGCACTAAATTCTACCTGCGAGACGCCAAAAATCTGGAGCAGAGCGATGCCTGCGTTCTAATGGCGGCCAGGTCAGGGGATAATGCCGGCCTTAACTGCAGAAGATACGGTTTTTCCCGCTGCCAGGATATGATAGCGGCACAGAACCGGTCAATAGAGTCACAAGAAAGGGTTGTGGCATATGGCATTCCCCTGAAGGCCTCGGGCAAGAATATCTACTTTGGCCGGCAGGCATAAGGCCGCTCTTGGCTGGAAGCTATTTGTTGAATCTGCACAGAAGCCTTTGTGATAGAGGTGCGATCTTGGCAAAGATATTGATAAGAGGCGGGGATCTGGACCTGGTTGAATACGAGTTCCAGCCCTTTGTCCCGGGCCAGTGCATAAAAACCCTGGGATTGGAAAAAGACTACCAGCTCACTCCGGTTTCAGGGAAGATAACGGTAACCGCTCCTGGTCGCATTCATCTGACTGTACTGGACATGAACCGCTTTGCCCCCGACCGGCCGGGGGGAGGAGGAATGGGCTTTGCCCTGCAGATCTACTGCTCTGCCCAGGTGGAATGCATCCCATCCGGGTTGGAGATCGACTATTCTCGGGAACCTATAATCCGCCATTTTGCAGAGGTATTCAGAAAGACGGTCCGCTATGAGGGTGGATTCAGAATTGTGGTCCGCGACCACCAGAAAAAGCATGTAGGACTCGGCTCCACCGGATCGGTCCTTTTAGCTTTAGGCCATGCCATGAACAGCGCTTTAGGCTCCCCCCTGAATAGAGAACAGATCCGCATGCTCATAGGCAACAACTATGTGGAGGAGACCGAGGACGGCAGGGTTACAAACGGCTTTGAGACCGGCGTGGGTCCAGCGGCAGCAACTTACGGAGGCATGGTAATTACCGGCGACGAGCTGGCCCTGGTCTACCAGCACCGGTTTGCCGAAGGTAAGAACGTCTTCATCACCATCCCCCCCACCATCGTCTCCTCTGCCGGCCGCTCGGAGTTCGATCTGCTCATGAACCGGGCCAGGAACCTCGATTATCAGGACAGGGAGCTAAAAGCCTATCTGATGCTCATGGACCTCATCCCCGCCCTAGAGAAAAGCGACCTGAGAAAGATCGGAGACACCATCTGGGAGATAGAGTTTCGGGGCTCGAAGAGGGCCGAGGTGGAGCATCATGGCTTTGAGATCTATCGCTACATGAGCATTCTGCGAGATGCCGACCTGGAGTTCGTGGGGATGAGCTCGGTCGGCCCTTCCATCGCCATTGTCACCGAACGCAGCCGGGATGAGGTGGCGAAGATTATCGAGCCCGTGGGCCTCAAGATTGCCGTAGAAACCAAAGTGGACAATATAGGCCTGACGATCAGAGTGGACTAAGTTGTTGACGCAAAATAAAATAGACAACTTTATATTGTAGAACATCGTTT
>ENA-UOOH01000141-UOOH01000141.1-fermentation-metagenome-genome-assembly--contig:-NODE-141-length-84745-cov-62.283953_pt1 | contig 84745 bp, 77 predicted proteins | sample MGYA00245778_ERZ724025 | MGnify/ENA primary metagenome ERZ724025 (study PRJEB28704, sample SAMN03018313) | fermentation metagenome | biome: anthropogenic terrestrial biome; feature: soil; material... | reverse complement strand
GCTTTTTGATTTACCATTATACTACCGCTGTATTAACAACGCAGATTGGGCAGTCAATCAGGGAAGCCATTTTAGAAGCCAGCGGCGGAACCGGGCAGATTGAGCTCACCCTTTCTAAAATCGCGTTTTCGGATTTGATTGGTGGCCGGTTGCGCGGTTTGGCATTGTTAGCCGAAAACATAACTTTTGAAGGTTTGACTTATCGGACAATCGAGCTGCACAGCGACGAAGTGGTTATTGATCGCCAGTTGATGCGGACGCGTCAGGAATTCGCCGTATCAAGCATTGGCCCGACAATTGTTAAGGCAGTCATTGAAGAGCAGGAACTGAATAAATACCGCGCCGAGCGCTGGCCATCCCTGCCATTGACACTTACTTTGGAAGAAGGAAGAGTCCATACCAACATCAGCTTTGATCTGGGTTTCGGCCCGGTCAATGTGGCTTTTAGCGGTTTGTTGTTGCCTGTGGAAGACGCGATCCGGTTTCAGCCGGAACGGCTCGAATTGCAGGAAGTCGTCATCCCACAGACGATTCTTGAACAGCTGCTCGGCTCATTTGAGGATGCACTCACCATCGAGTTCCCAATACGGCTACCGTTGCCGGTGCAACCCAGTCAGGTGGAAATCAGGGAGGGGTTGGCCGAAATTACTCTTACAGGCGGAGGAGTGTCAACAATGGGGGCGGAGACGAGCCCCTTACATTGACCCGATAAATTCGGGTATGTTATACTTTAGCTGTATTGTTATATTGTGCTAATGGTCGCCGGTCGTCCGGCGGACACATTTGATAGGCCGGGAGGTTTCCCCGGCTGTTTTTGCAGAGGTGGGTCGTGACGATGAAGAAGTTGTTCGATGATGAGGGTCGAGTTTTTGGAAAGATAAACCTGATCGATTTAATTGCGGTGCTGTTGCTGTTGGGGATCGCGCTCAGAGCCTTGTTACCCGTTGTCTATAACCGCCCCGGGCCGGTTCATGATGCTGTTCTGCTTCTGGAAGTGAGTAAAGTCCTCCCGGAAATGGCCGGCGAGATTAGGCTGAAACAGGAAGTCCGGGAGCAAACCAGCGGCGCAATGTTAGGCGTCTTATCCCGTAAGGATCTAAATCCCCATGAGGTTGAGATTGCTGACGCCGAAGGCGGCCTCACGCTTGCCATTTCCTCACGTTACAGGGATCTGCGGCTGACTGTAACCGGGCGGGCGCGCGTTGGAAAAGAAGGGGCCTTAGAATTCGACCATTTTCCGGTGCGGGCGGGCCAGACACTCACGATTAATACCGCGACGGCCTGCTTTGAAGCTTTGGTACTGACCACGGAATGGACTGACTGATCAATATGGTGAGAGCTTCCGATTGCCTGCGTTCTTCAGTCATTGGTAGATTAGTCACGCGCTTGTGCGGTGCGCTGAAGAAAGTTGCGGCCGGCTCAATCGTTTTCAGGTGGACTGATCGTGCCGACGCCGTAGACCATGCTACCGCATGGAGTGCCCCACATAAAGACGGATATTTGCCAGGCTTCCTGGGGCTGAGGCGGCTCGCGGCCGAACCATTTTTTAAGCTGGCGGCCCAATGGGTGGCGGCAATGGTGCCGGCACTGATTTTGCTTTCCGAAGATCGGGAGAGGGCGTCCGTGGTACTAATGGCGTTGGTTGGTACCGCTTGGGCGGCGCATGCCGGTACCGCCACCTTGGAAGACCAGGCCTTCAATCGAGCTTATGGCAGATGGCTGGCGCTTTTACTATTGGGGTCGGCCTTTTCAGTTGTCTTTGGCAGCGGAGACATTCAGTTAGCCATTTGGTACGAATGGATATTCTGGTGGCTCGCCGCCTGGCTGGCTTATCGGTCGGGCAGATTGATAATCAGCACCCGGTATTTCGGAGTAGTGCTGGCGGGCGTGGGAATATTATTCGGAATACTGGCGGTCTGGCAGAAAATTGCCGGATACGGCGATGTGGCGGGATGGATGCCTGCCGCGCTACGCCCAACTGTAGGAGCACGCGCCATCGGTTTCTTTGGCAATCCGAATGTTTTTGCCGCGGCCGTCAATTTGGTGCTGTGGCCGCTAGCGGCCTTGCTAATAGAGTCAGCCGGTCGGAGGATGCCGCTACGCAAGGGGACTTATGCTGTCGGATTGGCCGGTTTGATACTCGCCCTGCTGCTCACTTGGTCGCGGGCGGCGCTGCTGGGTGCCATTGGCGCAGCTGTGATCTTGATGGTGATGACGCCCAAAGCGACGGCGTTTCATAGGACGAAAGCCCGGCCCGGGTTTTGGATAGCCATCGGGGCTGCAATGGTGCTGATCGTTACATTCCTGACGCCGCTGGGAATAGGGGCGGGCGGGGCAGCCGAAGGGGCCGGATTCATTCAAGGCCAACAAGCGGCATGGCAAGGACGCTTAACAATTTGGCAAGAAGCGCTCGCACTATTTTGGCAAAATCCCTTGTCAGGCGGAGGTCCCGGCAGCCTGTCAAACATTGCGCTTCCAGACGGTGCGCAGGCTTTGCACGCCCACAATATGCTGCTGCAATGGCTGGCCGAAACGGGACTGATCCAGACGCTGATTATGCTGTTGGTTATCATTTGGTATGGTGTGCAGGCTTGGAAAAGGGTCCCGCATTCGTTACTGCTATGCGGATTTACTGCTGCGATCTCTGCCATTTTGATCCACGGTTTTTTTGATTATCCTTTGGCGGCTCGACCGATCGGTCTGCTTTGGTGGGTGTGGATTGGCTTCGGGCTAAGCCGGGCAGTCGGAAAATAAAATTGCACTTTGTTAAAGAAATTAGACATCGAGGTAAAAATGATGGCTCATTTAACATTGCTTGGCTATTATGGATTTGGTAATGCCGGAGATGAAGCTGTCTTGGCAGGGGCGATCGCCCGACTACGCGCCGCCGACCCACATGCGCAGATCACTGTGATTAGCGGGAACCCGGACGAAACCGCCAAAATACACGGTGTTCATGCCGTCGGACGCGGTAACATCGCGCGCATTCGCATTCTGCTCAAAAATACGGATTTATTCTTGCTGGGTGGCGGCGGCTTATTACAGGATCGTACCAGCCGCCGTAGTCTTTGGTATTACTTGGCGATGATGTTTTGGGCGCGGATGTCCGGAGCGCAGATTGCCTGCTGCGCTATTGGTGCGGGGCCATTGCTCCATAGTTCCAGCCGCCGCTTGATCAGGAGCATGCTCTCCAAGTGCAGTGCCGTCAGCGTGCGGGACGCCGGATCTGCCCAGGAACTGCGTAAATGCTGCCGTGGTAAGGTGCCGGTTACTATTGAGATAACTGCTGACGCCGCACTGGCCATGCCCGCCGTTACCGACGTAGAAAAGACGCAGGCATTGACATCCTTATCCGGGATGGGTCAGGGGTCAGTCCTGCGTTACATAACGGTGGCCATCAGGCCCTGTGCCTATCTGCAACTGGATCAGTCGTGGCTGGAGACACTAGCGAACCTGCTCCGGGATGCGACTGCGGCAATGGATGCCGCAGTCGTGATACTGCCAATGCATGACGGTGTGGATCAGCCCATTTCGGAAGCACTGGCCGTCCTGATTGGAGACAGGGCTTTCACGGTTAAGACTGCGAGCTATCGCGAGGCTGCCGCCATCATCGCTGTCAGCGAGATGGTTTTGACGATGCGCCTACACGCCCTGGTTTTTGCCGCACAGGCCGGTGTGCCGGCCATCGGCATCGAATATGATCGCAAGGTCGGGCGCTTTGCGCAAATGGCGGGTTATCCCGTGGTCGCGCCTACGGCCATTAACACGATCGATCTGGTTGGACTGCGGCGTAATTTTGATCCGCAGGCTCAGGCAGTGCTGTTTGCACAGCTGCAAGCGGCCGAGTCCGGGAATGACGCCTTGCTGAAGCGTTTGTTCAATCCGGCCAAGACACAGATTGCAGGTGAAGACCGATGAACAGCAGACATCCTGAGTACCTTCGGGAGACTGTATCCATCCTGGGTATTCCGGTGAATCTATTGTCGCGTCGGCAGGTCGTGGAACAGGCCTCCAACTGGATGCAGCAGAGTCAAAACGATGACGGCATTTGTCGGCGCATTGTCACACTGAATGCCGAAATCGCGCAAATGACTCTTGAATCACCAGAACTGGCGGCTTCGATCAAACAGGCGGATTTGATCGTTGCCGACGGGATTGGCGTTAAGCTGGCTTCCCAAATAGCAGGTCAGCCTGTTCCGGAGCGTGTGCCAGGAGTAGAGCTGGTGGAATTGCTGGCTCGGGAAGCTGCCGCAATGGGAAAGGGCATTTATTTGCTGGGCGCTGCCCCCGGAGTCGCTGAAAAAGCCGCTGAGGTTCTGAAGACCAGGATCCCGGCGCTGACGGTCTCGGGGGTGAAGGACGGCTACTTCAAAGCTCAGGACGAAGAAACCCTGCTGGCAGACATCAACCGCGCCCGCCCCGGCCTATTGCTGGTTGCGATGGGTGTACCAAAACAAGAATTGTGGTTGTCAGCAAACCAAACGGTTCTGCAAGTCCCAGTCGCTATGGGTGTGGGAGGCAGCTTCGATGTAATCAGTGGTCACAAGCCGCGTGCGCCGCGTCTGTTGCAGGCGCTTGGGATGGAATGGGCGTTTCGTCTTATAATCGAACCCCGCCGCTTAAAAAGGATTATTTTCTTGCCGAAATTCATCATATCAGTATTTTTAAAGCGTAAGGTTAAGGAGGAAAGCAATTGAAAACAAACCTCCTAAAAAGGTTTAAAATTGGACGGCGTGATTTGCTCGATTATGCAGGGATCTTTGCCGGAGTGGCGATCACTGCCTTAGCACTGGATTGGTTTCTGATTCCCAATATGATTGCCGCTGGCGGAGCTAGCGGACTGGCGACCGTCATTCATCATTTGACGAAGCTACCGGTTGGCCTGCTAATGGTTTTGATCAATATTCCTTTATTTCTGGCTTCGGTGCGTACTTTTGGCAGGCACTTTGGTGCCAAGACCGTTTTTGGGACGGCCCTGCTTTCCATATTGATAGACCTGGTGGCGATCGTGCTGCCGGAACCGCTGACACAAGATCCGCTGCTGGCTTCTTTATATGGAGGAGTATTAACCGGAGTTGGCATAGGCCTGACATTCCGGTTTAACGGCACCACCGGTGGTACCGATATTGCTGCCCGTCTGCTGAAAAAATACACCTCGCTGAGCGTTGGCCGCGCGTTGCTGTTTATCGATATGGCGATCATTATTTTGGCAGGACTGGTATTCCGTCAACCGGACTTATCGCTTTATGCATTGATCACCGTATTTGTAACCAGTAAGGCTATTGACCTGATTCTGGAAGGTGAGGATTATGCCAGAGCCGCCTTCATAATTACCAAAGACCCTGCGGACATTGTCCAGAATATCTTCGCGGTGCTGGGCAGGGGCGTCACTACTATTGAAGGACGCGGAGCATATACTGGGACTGATCGCCAGGTTCTGCTATGCGTAGTCTCACGGGCGGAACAAAGCCGACTCAGAGAAATCGTCGAGGCTACAGACCCGAAAGCTTTTGTAATTATTACTTCTGCAAGCGAAGTTCTGGGGGAAGGATTTATGGAATTCGGGGCAAATTAATTTAAGATAAAACTGGTAAATGTAAAAAACATTGCATACTCGGAAGGATATTTCCAGCAATAAGCGAAAGAAATAAGATAGCCGACCTTTGGACAGCGGAGCTAGAAAGCCGTATGTCCATCAGGTTTCTATCTGGATTCATTGAAGGGAGGTGGACGCTCCTGGCGGAAATGGTCTTCCAACTTTATTGAAAGAGGGCCAGGATCTGTAAACTCTGATATTCGCATAGGGGGGAAATGCAAAGTGAAAAGATCCTTAGTGATTCTTTTAGCACTGACATTATTGTTGACAGTCTCTATTCCGTCTTTCGCCGCTCCGATGAAAGACGCTCCGGCAACCGGCCATTGGGTATACGACTACTATGAAATGATTTACAACGCCGGCTTAATTGAAGGGTATCCCGACGGGTCCTTCAGAGGCGAAAAAGCTGCTACACGTTATGAGGTAGTTGCTTTTATGGCTCGTCTGCTTCAGTACTTCGAGACCAGATTGACGGAAGCTGCTGGTAGCGTTTCTGCGCCAGTCAACACCACAACCACAATCGTAACGACCAGCTCAGAAGTTGCTGAACATATGCATCCGATCTACCTGCAAGAAGACGAGATCAAGGCGCTGATCGAGGAGTCTCTGTGGGAACTCGATTACGCTGATGCCGCAATCGTGAAGGAAGATGTCGCGGTTCTTTGGGATGCCATCAACGCACTCGAGAAAGAATTCGATGCTGATCTGGCTGCCATGGGAGTACGCGTAACAACCTTAGAGAACAAAGTCAACAGCTTTGATGATCGCATCATCCAGCTGGAAGCTCAAGCTTCAGCCATGCAGCGCAATTTGGACTCCGTTGATGCCAACTTTACTGACGAAATGAAGAAAGCTGACAAAACCAATCTGACAGTTGCTATCGGCGCCGCCATTCTTGGTATTGCCGGTGTTGTTCTTGGTATTATCGGTCTGACCAAATAATTGCTCGCTTCTCTCAGAAAAGCCCGGTGTAATTTATGCCGGGCTTTTCTTTTGTTCGGCGGGTAAGGCGGCTGCCGGGGACTGCAAGTACGATAAAAAAGCACACTATCATTAGTAGGAGGCCAAATGCTGACAGTCTCAAAAAAAGCAGCGGTACGTTTTTTAATCAAAAAGCAACGCTTGGATCAGCGTCAGGGAAGTCTGGCCGGCTCTGAGGCAGTCGCCGCCATGGTGCGAACACTGGAGGCTGTGCAACTGGATCCGGTCTTAACTGTGGATCGCAATCATCATTTGGTTTTATTCAATCGTTTATCAGGTTTTCAGCCGCAATGGCTGGAGGAAGCCGTTGCCAATCAGCTTTTGCTTGATTACATCTGCACGAACCGCTGTTTTGTACCGATGCAGGAATACCCTTGGTTTGCGCCATTGATGCGCGCCAGAGAATGCCGGCAAAGTGAACAGCTTGGGAAACTGAGCGAGACAGTCGCCTATGTTTTAAGAACGTTGGCGGAAAAAGGTCCGCAAACCTCCAGACAAATTGAGTACGAACAGGCGCGGGAGCGAGTCAAGGGTTATTGGGATCAGTATCCGAAAACAAAAGCATCCACGCTCGCGTTACATATTCTTTGGGAATGTGGACGGGTGATTGCCGCAGCGCGGCCGGGTGGCGAGATCGTTTTTGACTTGCCTGAAAGAGTAATACCTGAGAATTTGAGAAAAGCAGGACAGGATCTGAGTGTCCGCGAGGCGACAGATTTTAAATGCCGCAAGTATTACCGCGCTTTGCGCCTGGTTGATGCCGGTCACCAGTTTTTTGGATGGACTAATATGAAGGCCGCCGAGCGGCTGGAATACATTGAAAAAGATGTTCAAGCCGGCCTATTGGTCCCGGTGGCAATTCGGGATGTACGGCGCAAATACTGGTGTCTGGCAGAGGACGCTGATGAGTTGGCTGCCTGCGCCAAGGAGGTCGTTAATGATTGCGTGCGAATATTATCGCCGCTCGACAACTTCCTGTGGCGACGCGAACGGTTATTGGATCTACTGGATTTCGACTATACCTGGGAAATATATTTTCCCGTGCATAAAAGAAAATACGGGCCATATACCATGCCGATTTTAGCTGGTGAACAGCTGGCCGGGCGAATTGATTTAAAGTACGATCGCCCCGCCGGTACTTTGCGGGTTAATCTACTCGTCTGGGAACCTTGGTTGACCAAATCCGCACGGCGAAAGGCACAATCTGGTTTGGATGCCGAGCTTGAGAATATGCGCCAGTATCTTGGCGCAGCTAATATCGTGCAAGGGCAGCAGTGAAACTTTTTCGGCGAATATACGTATCAAAAGGTTAGTGCTTCTGAAAGGAAGGTTGGCATAAATGGTCAAGTTTAAGAGAAGTTTGCCAATAATAATGCTGGGATTGTTCTTATTTGCTCAGCTGGCCGCCGGGGCTTCCAATCCGTCTGAAACGGCGCTACGCTATCTGCAAAATCTGATTGCCGGTGATTTCCAGGCTGCGCAGGCAATGCACAACGCGCAGATGCAAGGGGCTATTGACGCCAATGGACTGCAGGTGGCGTGGGAAGGTCTGCTCAAACAGGCCGGGCCATTGCGGGATGTTGGACAGCCATTCGTCGAATCGCAGAACGCTTATACGCTAGTATATGTTCCGTGTACTTTCGACACTGGTGTATTGGATGTCTTAGTCGTGATTGACGCTGAGGGGCTCATTGCTGGGCTTAATTTTGTGCCGCACGAGTTGCGTGCCAGCTGGCAAGTTCCGGATTATGCTGATCCGGAGCTGTTTAACGAAGCAACTATCAAATTTGGGCTTCCGGAGTGGGAACTGAACGGGACTTTCACAACACCGCGGACTGCTGGCAAATATCCAGTTATCGTGTTAGTACACGGTTCTGGCCCGCAGGACCAGGATGCAACCGTTGGTGCAAACAAGATCTTCAAAGATATTGCTTGGGGACTGGCCTCCCGTGGGGTAGGAGTCTTTCGCTATGATAAGCGCACAGTGACACATGGTGCGCGCATGAATGCGCAGACGGTTACAGTCGAAGAAGAAGTGATCGCCGATGCAGTAGCTGCGGTCGAGCGCGTTTATGGATTTCCCAATGTAAGCAGTGTGTTTGTATTAGGTCATAGTCTGGGCGGAACACTGGCTCCTGAGATTGCCGCCCGTACCACTTACGCAAATGGCATGATCATTATGGCCGGCACTCCCAGGCCGCTGTCAGAATTAATTGTGGAACAGGTGTCATATTTGTCGGGGCTGGATGGAGTCGTGACACCGGATGAGCAGGCTATTATTGATGGCCTGACCGTTCAAACGGCGGCACTGAACAAGAGGACTTTGCCAATGAACGAAACAATCATGGGGGCTCCGGCCGCATATTGGTATGATCTGCTGGATCGTAATCCGATCGAAGCCTTACAGGAATCTGGCAAACCGGCGTTGTTCCTGCAGGGTGAGCGCGATTATCAGGTGACCATGACAGATTGGCAGCTATGGCGTGATGCCTTTGAGGGGGACGTCGGCCCATATATCTTTAAATCATATCCCTTGTTGAATCATTTGTTTTTGGCTGGGAGTGGCCCTGCCAATCCTCAGGAGTATGAAATTCCCGGGCATGTTGATGTACAGCTGATCGATGATATTGCCCAATGGATCATGAGCCAGAGGTGAATGTTATGGAAAATGTCACCGAAACAGAGATCCTGGCCGGGCTGAATGAACCGCAGAAAAGCGCGGTGCAGCACACTACTGGTCCACTACTGGTATTGGCGGGTGCCGGAAGCGGAAAGACTAGAGTTCTGACGCATCGGGCAGCTTATTTGATTAGGGAGCGCGGTGTGGATCCTGGTGAAATTTTGGCGGTGACCTTCACTAATAAAGCGGCAGAAGAAATGCGTCAAAGAATCGTCCGATTGGTTGGTCCGGCAGCTGCGCGCGTCTGGGTAATGACATTCCATTCTGCCTGCGTGCGGATTCTGAGAGAAGATGGCGACGCCATTGGATTGGACAAGCATTTTGTGATCTATGACACCGTGGACCAGCTGGCGGTGGTGCGTAAAGCATTAGCCAGCCTCAATTTGTCGGATAAAGAGCATAATCCCCGGGCCATTCTGGCAGGCATCAGCTCTGCTAAGAATGACTTGCAAAATGCACAAGAGTTTATGGACAAAGCCGCTGATTTTTGGTCGAAAACCGTGGCTAAAGTTTATCGGGAATACCAGACCATTCTTAGTCGTAATCAAGCGCTTGATTTTGATGATCTGATCATGAAAACCGTGGCGCTTTTTAAGAGCGTGCCGCTGGTTTTGGATAAGTATCAGGAACGCTTTAAGTACATCATGGTTGATGAGTATCAGGACACCAACCATGCGCAGTATATGCTGGTGAATGCTCTCGCTGCGAAACACCGCAATTTGTGCGTCGTCGGCGATGACGATCAATCGATTTACGGGTTTCGTAAGGCGGATATCAGAAATATCCTGGAATTTGAGCGCGATTATCCGGAAGTGACCGTGGTAAAACTGGAGCAGAACTACCGTTCAACAGGCAAAATCCTGGATAGCGCTAACTCCGTGGTCAGTAATAACCGCGGCCGCAAAAAGAAACGCCTGTGGACTGAGAATCCGGCTGGTGACAATATCTGTCTCTATAAAGCCGAAGACGAAAAGGCAGAAGCCCATTTTATCATTTCGGAAATTGCCAGGATGGCGGCTGATGAAGGACGTCCTTTTAAAGACTTTGCCATCCTCTACCGGGCTAACGCGCAGTCCCGTGCCTTGGAGGAAGCTTTTACCGCCCGCGGACTGCCATATCGGATCCTCGGCGGGCTGCGCTTCTATGACCGCAAAGAAATCAGGGATTTACTGGCCTATTTACGGCTAATTGCCAACCCGGCTGATATGATTAGCTTTGAACGCGCTGTCGCGGCACCACGCCGGGGGATTGGCGCCACAACACTTGAAAAGTTCTTTAATTTTGTGCGGTTCAGTGGTCTGACGGTTACGGAAGCCCTGCTGAAAGCGGACGAAGTTCCGGGATTACAGTCGCGAGCCCGGGAAGCGCTCCTGAATTTCGGTAGGCTGATCACTTCACTGGCTGAGCGCAGTGCGGTTCTGACAGTTACGGAATTGACAGATTGTGTACTGGAAGAAAGCGGCTACAAGCGGGAATTGCAAAGTGAGGACACCATCGAAGCACAAGGCAGGTTGGATAACTTGTCTGAGTTCTTCTCTGTAACGCGGGAGTATGAGGCTAAAAACGAGGATACGACGTTGGCCGGCTTTTTGGAATCAGTGTCGCTGGTTTCGGATGTTGATAATTATCAGCGCGACGCCGATGCCGTCGTCATGATGACGCTACATGCCGCCAAAGGACTGGAATTCCCCGTCGTATTCATCTCCGGGATGGAGGAGGGTGTCTTTCCCAACGAGCGCTGCCTGCAGGCCACCAGCGAACTTGAGGAAGAACGTCGCATCTGTTATGTCGGTATTACCAGAGCTAAGGAAAAGCTATATCTGACCCATGCCGGTGTGCGCACCCTTTATGGGCGCAGCAATTATTCCCGAATTTCACGGTTTGTCGCAGAGATTCCCACGGAGCTGATTAAAGACCTGAACGTGAGTAAGCGCAGCAGTTCCCTCTCATCCGGCCATGACGCGGGTGGCGGCGGCATGAATGCCTGCTATTCAGGCCACGCCGCATCGGTAGCCCACGCTACTGCGAACGCCCTGTTGAAGGTGGGCGATCATGTGGTGCATCAAAAGTTCGGCAACGGTACTATTGTAGCCGTTAAGGGCGAAGGAGCCCAAGCGGCTTTGTCGGTGGCCTTTCCGGGACTTGGGATTAAAGAGTTGCTGGCCGCCTACGCGCCTTTGCAGAAAGCGGAGTGAAAGGTGTCAGGTCGATCGGGTGCTAAGGTTATGAAGGAGGCGTTGTTCTTTGCAGGAGGAGCTCAACACACTTGCTGATTTTATGGATGCAGACAACGAAGATCTATTTGAAAAAACAAGGCTTTTCAGGGGTTTTATGGATCGACTGCGTAAAGATGAATACCATCACTGGCGCCGTACGATCTGCAGTCCTTCTGAGGGTCGGGTTGAGATGATTGACCCGTTTACCGGCCAGAAGCGCAACATGATCATGATGGCCAGCAATAATTATTTGGGCCTCACTACGCACCCGAAAGTTGTTCAGGCGGGGCTGGACGCTGTGAAGGAATATGGTGCCGGTGCGGGCAGCGTGCCCTTATTAGGAGGTACTCTGGAAATTCATCGCCAACTGGAGCGGCGGTTGGCCAAGTTTAAGAGTTGTGAGGATGCGGTCGTTTTCACTTCCGGCTATGGTTCCAATGTCGGCTGCATTTCCGCACTACTCCGGCCTAAAGATGTTGCCATCAATGATCGCCTGAATCATGCCAGCCTGCTCGACGGCTGTCGACTTTCAGGAAGCAAACTGGTGGCCTTCAAACATAATGATATGGAAAGCCTGGAGCACATTCTGCAAAGATGTGCCCGTTATTATCGCGGTAAGTTGGTCATCGTAGATGGAGTATTCTCTATGGACGGTGATATTGCACCTCTGCCAGAGATTATCAGGCTCGCCAGGCAGTACGGTGCCCGGGTAATGATTGATGAAGCTCATGCTTCGGGTGTGATTGGTGCTAACGGGCGCGGCACTCCGGAGCACTATGGCATCGAGGGCCAGGTCGACCTCGTGGCTGGGACATTATCAAAAGGGCTCGGTGGGGTCGGCGGCTTCGTGGCCACCTCTGCTGAAGTTGCGGAATACATCCGCTTCTACGGACGCTCCTATATGTTTTCAACGGCGATGGCACCGCAAGTTTGCGGTTCCTTGATCGCGGCGATTGATGTGATCGAGAATGAGCCGGAGCTACGCGAGAAACTTTGGCGTAACATTCGCTACATGCATGAGCAGATGAAAAAGCTCGGTTTTGATCTGGGCAATGCTCAGACGGCCATTGTACCAATTATTATTGGTGATAACGAGAAGATCTTTAATATGGCCAGGGATATCCATCGGGCCGGGATCTTTCTAAATTCCGTATTCTATCCGGCGGTGCCCAAGCGGCTGTCAAGGCTGCGCCTCTCACTGATGGCCAGCCATACGCAGGAGGATCTGGATGAGACGCTTAACGTGCTGGCGGATGTCGGCAAGAAATACGGAATAATTTGATGCCGCCAATGGAAGCAGATTTGTGACAAAAGCAGCAGGATCAACCGCCCGGGGAGTAGAACCTTTTCAGTATCTGGCATATTGAGGGGGTTCCGCCTTGCGGCGGTTTATCATTTTATTGCTACTGATCACTATTACGGCCTTCTTTTCCGGCAGCATACTCAATACTGCGGCAGGGCAGCAGACTGTGCCGGTGTTGCTGGTAGAAGGTGAGCCGTTCGCAACAGAAGGTACTCTGGAAATTGTTGACGGCGAGGTTTTTTTGCCCCTGCGCGTATTGGTAGTCGCATTTGGGGCTAAATTACGTTGGCTGACAGACGAGCAGAGCTACCTGCTGACCATGGGTCAGACTGCCGTGCAGATTAGCGCCGACTCCAAACAGATTAATGTTAACGGACGTATTGTGGAGCTGCGCTTTGCTCCGCGCGTGATTAAGAGCCGCACCATGATTCCTGTGGAACTGGTCGCTTCTTATCTACCGGTACAGACTGTCTGGAATGCGCAAAGAAGCAGCTTGGACCTGCGATGGCTGCTCAATGAGCTGACGATGTTCGCAGCAGGATTGAATGCCGAAGGGCGTCCCGTGGTAGCGATTGAGACCTTGAATGAGTTGGGAGATTATCAAGTTAATGAATCGTTGAGCCGTCCGGATCGGATTGTAATCGATTTAATTGCTATCAAGACGGCGGCCAGTCTTGAATCGCGCAACGATGGTAATCCGATTGTGCGCAAACTGCAATTTGAAGCCCTGGAGCCTAACAAGGTGCGCTTAACAGTTGATTTGTTGCGCGCAGCGCAGTATAAGGTAGTGCGTTACCCCGGTGAGTCCAACCACTTGGAAATTCATTTTGATTATGCTTTGCGCGCTGTCCGGCTGACCGATCAGGAAGGCTGGCCTCAGATTTTGATCGATACCGGCGGCAAAGCGGCGTTCAAAACTTTTACGCTGCCTAATCCGGAAAGACTGGTAATCGATTTAGCGAATACAGTTAATACTCTAAGCGAGACTAATCTCACTGTCAGCGGGACTTTGATTACTGCAGTACGCTCGAGCCAGTTTAACAGCACGACAACACGGGTAGTGATCGATTTGACAGCGGCGCGGAAGCACCATGCGGAGTACAGTCCCGATAATCCCGGAGTTATTCGCATTTCTTTTCAGCGGCAGATTGATTCGCTGCAATGGGCGAAAGAACGCGATACGCTATCAATCGCAGGGGAAGGGCGTTTGGCAGCACAGTCAGCCGTTAATTATACCAGTGAGGGTGCGCAACTGATATTAACTATTCCTAATGCGGTTATGTCTGATAAGGCCGTGCTGCCAGACGCTGCGGGCAATAAGTATGTCAGGAAAGTCAGCCTGACCAATGGTGCGGATGGCTCGGTCGCGATCAAACTGGACCTGGCACTCTATGGCGGGCATTATCTTACGCACAACGAAGACGGGTCGCTGGCACTCACGCTGCTGCGGTCCAATGTGGCAGGTAAAACGATCATTGTTGATCCCGGACATGGTGGTAAGGATCCGGGGGCAATCTCGCCGTGGGGGTTGCCAGAGAAGCAGGTTAATCTGGCTGTTGCGCAAAAGCTGATGTGGCGTTTGCAGGCCGCCGGTGCCACTGTTGTAATGACCAGGGCGGAGGACTCCTATTCGACGAAGTACGATCGCGCTGATTTTGCCAATACCGTTAATGGTGACGTCTTTATCAGCATTCATTCTAATTTTCATCCCACTAAGGACGATGTGCGGGGGATTGAAACATTCCATCATCCCGCCAGCACTGAGGCGCGCCGGTTGGCTAAGATTGTGCAGACGGAATTGCTTGCGTTTACCGGTCTCAGGGATCGCGGCGTGAAAACCGATCCATTATTGGTGGTCACGCGCGAGACCGTGATGCCTTCGGTGTTGATTGAGATCGGGTTCTTATCGAACCGGGAAGAGGAAGCGCTACTGCGGGACGATGCCCACCGCGACAAGGTTGCTGACGCAATGCTCGAGGCTTTGCAGCAGTATTTTTCCAGCGGTGAATTCCGGCCGTCAGGGCCGTCAGGATTTTCGGTGTTATCAGGGCCATGACAATTTCAAAAGGCAATGCCTTGCTAATCGATTTTGGTTCCACCTTTACCAAGGTTACCGCTGTTGACATGGAGGCCAGTCGGCTGCTGGGAACAGCCCGGGCTGCCACTACTGTCGAGGAAGATATCACAATCGGTCTGGAAGCGGCATTGCGTGATTTAGGCAGGCTGACCGGCAGTTTGGAATACCAGGTGAAACTGGCGTGCAGTAGTGCCGCCGGTGGTTTACGCATGGTGGCGGTCGGCCTGGTTCCGGAACTGACGGCGCAGGCTGCCAGTCTGGCTGCTTTAGGGGCCGGTGCTAAAGTGCTCCGGACTTTTTCATATGAAATCGGCGCCGAGGATATTGCGCAGATCAGCGCTTTGAAACCGGAGATCATCCTGCTGGCGGGTGGAACGGATGGGGGTAACAGTGATACGATCTTGGCCAATGCCGCCACGCTCAGTAAGATGGATTTGAAGCTGCCGGTAATTGTCGCTGGCAATGCAAAGGCTGCGCCAGAAGCCTGCCGCATGCTCGCGGCTGGAGGACACGCAGTGACCGTGGCGGAAAATGTGCTGCCTTCACTCGGCAGAATTAATGTTGAACCGGTGCGTGAAATTATCAGAGAAGTATTCTTGCGCCGGATTGTGCGCGCCAAAGGGCTGGAAAAAGCCTGCCGGATCGTAGACCAGATTGTAATGCCCACGCCGGCCGCCGTTCTTGAGGCGGTCAGGTTGATTGCCGAAGGATTGCGTGAGGGTGAGGGTGTGGGGGTAGGGGGTTGTTCCGATGCCATGGCTGGTGGGGAAGACTCGCGGTTTCGCGGGCTGGGAGAATTGATGGCGCTCGATGTGGGCGGGGCTACTACGGATGTCTACTCGGTGGCAGTCGGGGCACCTACTGCGGGGGGTACGATCTGGAAAGGGCTACCCGAGCCCTATACTAAAAGGACCGTAGAGGGCGATTTGGGTGTCCGGCATGGCGTTGCATATCTGGTGGAAATGGCCGGTGTTGAATGGCTGGCCGCGACCGCTGGACTTTCAGAAGAAGCAGTGCGCCGAGGGGTTGCGGCCCGTACTAATAATGCCGCTTTTTTGCCAGATGATGCCAGTGGGAGAAGGCTGGATGACGGTTTAGCCCGGGCGGCAGCGGCGATTGCCCTAAGGCGACATGCGGGTACAATTACAACCCAATATGCTCCGTTTGGCAAGCTTTTGACGCAGAAAGGGAAAGACCTGACCGCCATCAGCAGATTATTGGTCACGGGCGGGCCTGTGATTGGCGCTTTGAACGCGGCTGCGCTCATCAATGGAGCATTATCTGACATTGAAGATCCGGCTGTGCTCTCACCGCGGAATGTTGCCGTCATTGTTGACCGGCATTATATACTTTCAGCAGTTGGACTGTTGGCGCGCGTTGATCCAATGGCCGCCTTGCAGCTTTTTAACAACACGTTCTCAGTTTCAGGCAAAGATAGCTGAGTCTGGAGGGGCAGGCATGGCCGCCTGGTCGTTATGGAATGAATGGGCAGAGTGAGGTGTCTTGTTTGCAGAAAAAATACTGGGTAGTGGTCGGGATCTTGGCGTCCCTGATATTCCTGGTGACTTTTGGCTTTGTTCTGGCATTCCAAGACAGGACTGCTCACAATCTTGCTGTCGCTGAAGCACAGCAGACCGCGGCGGCGCAACAGACCGCAGCGGCGCAGACGGCAGAGCCAGTCCGCAGTTCCCGGGTTCAGGATCCCGAAATGAGATTATCTCTGAACGCCGTGTACACATGGTTGCTTAATGGCCTGCAAAAGGGTCTCTCCCCCGAAGAAAGTGCCAGTCTTTACACCAGCGCCTCGTCATTGTCACAGAGCCTTGGTATTTATAATAAAGATTACCGGTTGGCTGCTGCCGTCGCCGCGGTTGCCCAATTGTGGATGGGTGACCTGTCTGGGGGGTTGCGCGCCGTTTACGATCTGCGCAAGGATGTTGCGCCGGCTGCCTCTTTCACGCCACCAGGATATGAAAAACGTCGTCCAAACGATTTCGAAGCATTTCTGTTGTACGCATTGGCTCGGGTACACGAATATAGGGACGAGCCCGCGCAAGCGATGGAACTTTATCAGACACTAAGCGGTTTTGATGACGATCGCATCATCGATCTGAAGGATCCAATGTTCTCGGAAGCACCGGTTGCTTTATTCGCCAGATTGCGGCGCGCCGAGATTTTCGAAAACAAACTGTCGCTTTCCGGAGCTGCTTCCGGTGAACTGCTGCTCTTGGCACAGCAATACGGCTACCTTACGCTGCCAACCGATTATCAGTACGCTAATCTGGCCGATTACTGCACCGAACGGCTGCTGGCCATGAATACTCCTTCGGTGACAGCCGCCGCTAATGCCCTGAAAATGCTAACTGTAGCTGAAGGCAGTAAGTATCCTGCGCTAGTGTTTTACTCAGCATTAATGTACGCCCGCAGCGGTGCCGTTGATCAGACGATTAGCGGGTTGCGTCAGTTAGAGCAGACCTATCAAGGCGCTTACGGGGTTAAGAGAAATGATAGGACTGTGTGGGGATCTTACGAAGTCTATTTGGCGATTGCACAGACGCTGCCCTATTCTTTAGACAAAGCAACTCCAGTCATTGAAAGAGTAAAGGCGGTTGCGGGTCCGCATTTAAGGCCGTATATCCTTTTGTGGCAGGCCAAGGTTTTAGCAAACGAGCATGCCCTTAACGAACAGGCGGCCGCCATTTTAAGGCAGTTATTGGAGGAAACCGTTCCGGAAGACATGTATGATTACATCAAAATAAGCGGAGTGGATCCTTACCAGGAAGCGGCCAGGCGTTTGGAACAACTAAGCGCTGACTGACCGGTTGCAAGACAATCATTGAGTAAGTGAGTTGATGGCAATCAGATCCATAGCAGCGAGCCAAATTGAAAATGCGGTCTACCAAGCGGCGCTAGAGGCTAATACGCGTCTTCCCGCGGACATTATGCACGCTCTGGAGCAGGCTGAGACAGCTGAAAGCTCAGAGAACGGACGTAAGGTTTTGCGTCTGTTACTGGAGAACGCCCGCCTCGCAGCAGAACAGGTTCTGCCAATTTGCCAGGATACTGGTGTGGCGATTGTTTTTGCCGACGTGGGGCAGGAAGTCCACTTAGTTGACGGAGAATGGGAAAGCGCCATTAATAGAGGGATTGCGGCGGCCTACCGGGATGGATCTTTCCGATGCTCCATGGTCGCCGATCCCCTGCAGCGCGCAAACACTGGCGATAATACACCGGCCTTGATTCACTGGCAGCTTGTTCCCGGCTCCAGAGTTACAATTACAGTCATGCCCAAAGGATTTGGCAGTGAGAACATGAGCCGGGTAGTGATGCTAGTACCGTCTGATGGCATTGCCGGGATCAGAAGTGTTATAATTGAGACTGTCAAAAGTGCCGGACCAAATGCCTGTCCGCCGCTGATCGTTGGGGTTGGAATCGGAGGAACGCAGGATCACGCAGCCTTGCTGGCGAAGAAAGCCCTCCTCAGGCCAATTGGGGTAGCGCATCCTGGTGCACAAACTGCTCTGCTCGAGCAGCAATGGCTGGGCGAAATCAATGATCTGGGAATTGGCCCCGGCGGTTTTGGAGGAAACACTACCGCATTGGCATTGCACATCGAAACATACGCGACGCATATCGCCGGGCTGCCAGTTGCTGTCCAGTTGGGCTGTCATGCTTTGCGCCGCAGCACTATTATTGTGTCATAAATTAGCGATTAGGAGAGTCTTCGCCAATGACAGACAATTCCAAAATCGTACAACTACCACTCGATGCTACCATAGCGCGCACACTGCGGGCTGGTGATTGGGTAAGGCTGCAAGGTGCGCTCCTGGGAGCGCGCGATGCGGTCCATCGGCGCTTGTTTGAGGCAATCCAGCAAGAAAGAGAATTGCCGGTCGCACTGATGGGAGAAACTATTTACAATGTAGGACCTTGTCCTGGCCGCGGAGAGAAAGCCTGCGGCTCAGCCGGGCCGACGACAAGCGGGCGCATGGATCGATATACTCCGGCGCTACTGGAAAAAGGACTACTCGGCATGATTGGCAAAGGCAAGCGCTCCGAAGCGGTGGTGACGGCCATCAAAGACCGAGGCGCTGTATATTTTGCAGCCTTGGGAGGTGCCGGTGCCATTTACGGAACCCGTATTAACAGTATCGAGGTTGTGGCATACCCTGAATTGGGACCCGAAGCCTTATTTCGCATGGAAGTTGTCGATTTTCCAGCCATCGTGGCGATTGATTCACGGGGCTGTGATCTATATGAAGCCGGACCGGCCTCATTTCGTCGTGATTTGTGATAATGTGGGAAAGGTGGCCCCTGAATGGTTAGAATTGATGGACGCACCCCTGCAGATACTCGTCCGATTAGCATTACCAGGCAATATCTGAAGCATCCCGAAGGATCAGCCTTAATCGAAGTCGGTGACACCAAGGTGATCTGCACCGCCAGCGTAGAGGAAAAAGTGCCACTCTGGCTGCGCGGTGCCGGACAAGGTTGGGTGACCGCGGAATATGCCATGCTGCCGCGGGCCACGTCGCAGCGCACTGTCAGGGAAGTCTCCCGGGGCAAAGCGGGCGGCCGCACTATGGAAATTCAAAGACTGGTAGGCCGGGCACTCCGTTCGGTCGTAGATTTATCTGCCATTGGCGAAAGAACTATCTGGCTGGACTGTGATGTCATACAGGCGGATGGCGGCACAAGAACGGCTTCTATTACGGGTGCCTTTGTCGCACTGATTGATGCACTGGCAAAGATTTATCCGCAAGCTGAGAATCCATTGCCAGTACTGGATTTCGTGGCCGCCGTCAGCGTGGGTATTATTGATGGCGTTCCGATGCTTGATCTGGCATACGAAGAGGATTCGAAAGCGCAAGTGGACATGAATCTGGTGATGACAAACGGCGGCAAAATTGTTGAAGTTCAAGGCACTGCTGAAGGCGAACCTTTCTCATTCGATCAGATGTATGAGTTAATGCGTTTGGCCCAAAACGGCATTGCTGCACTTGTTGCCCAGCAACGCGCAGCATTGGGAACTCTGTCGGCAAGAATCGGAGGACACCGCTTTGGCAAGAATCGTACTGGCGTCCAGGAATAAGGGTAAAATACGTGAACTCCATGAGCTGCTCGCCGAAAGTGGCATAGCAGCAGAAGTTTTGTCATTGGCCGATTTTCCGGAGCTCCCTGAGATTGAAGAAGATGGCGCAACATTTCAGGAAAATGCCATGAAGAAAGCAACAATCGTTACCGCAGCGACCGGTTTGATCACCCTGGCGGATGATTCGGGACTTGAGGTAGATGTCTTGGGGGGACAGCCTGGTGTAATGTCCGCCCGCTTTGCCGGGTCACATGGTAATGATCGTGCCAATAATGCGCTTTTGCTTGATAGACTTCAGGGCGTTGCGGAAAGTCATCGCACCGCCAGATTTCGATGCGCGATCGCTATTGCAGCTCCCGATGGAATGATTGAGACTTGTGATGGTTTCTGCGAAGGAGTGATCGGGTTCGCTCCCAAAGGAGAGGGCGGTTTCGGGTATGATCCCCTGTTTTTCATTCCGGAGCAGGGAATGACCATGGCCGAGCTGCCGGAGGGGACCAAAAACCGGATCAGCCATCGCGCCAAAGCAATGCAGCAAGCGATTGCCATACTTCCGGGATTTCTGCGTGATTATTCAGACACAGCTCATAACACTTGACCGCGGCTGCGACTATGATCATAACCACGGCTATAAACACGATTATAACCTCGACCACGACGGCGGCAATAACCTGACTACTACCATAACGAATGACTGCGAGTGATCGTAATGCGGATAGCTGTGCTTAGTGACAGTCACGGTGCGCTGGCGAATATCTCCCGCGCCTTGGAGATAGCGCATCCAATCGATTTGATTTGTTTCGCCGGCGATGGCTGCCGCGACATCGAACGCTGGCTGTCTGAGGATAGTTGTGACGAATGCGGTGGCGATTATGGGCAAGGCTGTATGAGTGGTGGCAGTAATGGGTGGGGCCGTGAACGCGATGACAGCCGTAGCCACGCCCGCAGCCGTAGCCGCATAATGACTGAAATAGTTTTAGGCAACTGTGATTTTGCCGGGGATTATCCTCTGGAAGTTGTCTTTCCTGCCGGCGGGATGCGTATCTTGATGACGCACGGACATTATTATAATGTAAAATCCGGATACCAGCGTCTGGTATACCGCGCTGAAGAATTGCAGGCGGACGCGGTCATTTTTGGTCATACCCATATCCCTGAATATACACAGATCAACGGTATTTGGCTGATTAACCCGGGCAGCATTTCGAGCGCGGGCAGCTATGGAAAGCCTTCTTTCGCTGTAGTAGAAATAAAGGATGGCCAGATTGACGTGCAGCTGCAAATTTTAGGCAGCAGCGCTGATTGAGGCAGCCTCATTTTGACTAAGGCTGGCTCTTGAGGTATTATTAAGTTAGATCATAGATCTTGTGGGTCCTTATTGTCAATGTGGCGTAATGAGGTGATGGCGCATGACAATAACAGATATAAAAAATGCAGTAATACAAGTCGCTTCCTCGTATCCGGTGCTGAGTATCGATTTGTTCGGTTCTATCGCCAGCGGAGAGAATACAGAGGATTCAGATGTGGATTTGTTGGTATGCTTTGATGAAAAAGTCGCCAGTTTATTTGACTTGTCAGGACTTAAACTCGATATTCAGGAAAAGTTAAATACCAAAGTGGATGTGATTGCCGGTCCTCTACAGAAAAACAGCTTTCTCACTATCGACAAGAAGGTAAGAATCTATGAAGCATAGGGATAAACAATTGTTGAGAAAGATCGCTTCCGAATGCGAAGATATTATTCGGTATACAAATGAAGTAGGGGAACAGGGCTTTCTCGAAAAGGATGTATACCAAAAGGCGACTGCAATGTCTCTTCTTAATATAGGCGAACATGCTAATGCTTTGTCAAGGGGGTTGTGGGAGGAGCACGAGGACATTCCGTGGCGGAAAATTGTAGATCTAAGAACATTGTGGCCCATGGATATGGCGAATTAAGAATGGAGCTTGTTTGGAATTTATCTCAAAGAGAAGTTCCAGTATTAATGAAAGCACTTAAAGATTTGTTAAAAGAGGTCTGAAAAACCTTCAATTAGTTGGCAAAAAGCACAAGGTTGCGATCTTTACAATCGACATTCGCCCAAAAACTATCATTTGACGCTTAGGGATGCTTTAGAGTATACTATAGAGTGTTCGTATCCTTTCACACGGCAGTTAGCATCTCTCATTTTAAATGTCGGGGCGTAGCGCAGCTTGGTAGCGCGCCTGCCTTGGGCGCAGGAAGTCGCAGGTTCAAATCCTGTCGCCCCGACCATATCAAATCATTAAAGCGACGCGGTTTTCACTGCGTCGCTTTTTCGTTTTGGCGTTTTCTTTGCCTTTCTTTAAAAATCATGAATGGCGCAGGAAAATGCTTGAAAAAAACGAATTTATCTGACAAACTGCGATTTGGAAAGAACGTCATATATCGAAAAAACCGAGAACCAGTTACAGGGCGAGGCCTTCTGCTGCCTTTCGGGGGGAGGTCGGCTTCGTCGCGTTAATCGCCGAGCCCATAATTGTTACTATAACGCAGATGGTACTCTTTTTCGTCCTCTGGATTCAGCCATAAGGCGTAAAGGATTCATCCATTCTCATCCAGGCTCATCCATGCTGGATCAGCCCCAAATCTTTGCTGTATATGACTTATCATCCATTAGTGAAGGCCATGTTTGAGTTTAGCTTGACCTATAATGCAGAGGATTGAAATTCGGGTTAAAAAAACAATCTATGAGCAACATGTCCGAAACAGCGATGGGCAAACGAGGATAGTGTTAGGAGGTCCAGGCATGACAGATCTGGAAAGTAAAATCTATCGGGCCATAGCAAACGCTAACGGTATTAAAGGTTCTGAAATTGCTGCAGAACTTGGCGTTGAGAAGAGAATTGTAAATTCCGCACTGGCAAACAGCTCGGCATTGAAAGCTGTTGTCAGGCAAGAATCGGATTTTAAATGGTATCTTATCAACTCACAGAGAACAGGCGGAAAAAAAACTGCAGGTGCAACACCCCCAAGGCCGGATGAAGACCTGCGGAAATTGTGTAATTATTATCTTAACTGCCTTAGCCTAGAGTCCAGCAGCTCGGTTTCTCAGTTTCTCACCAGCAGATTTAGCCTGCAATATGCGGTTCTTAGTGGGCTTGGGGTTGATTCAGATAGTGACCAAACGGTGCTGAATCTGCTGAGCAAGATAAGCAGCAACAGAGACTCAAAAGCATACCTTGGATATCCGGTTCGGATTTATACTGTTTATGGGAAAGGTGGAACGGCGTATCAGAAAATTGCACCTATTTTTCTGTTCCCTGTAGAGTATACAGGAGGAAATGTGGAAATATCTTGGTTGCCTTCAATCAACATGGAAGTCTTAAAAGGATATTGTGAGAATAATTCGGATTCGCTTTCTGTAGAGCTTGTTAACTTGGAAACTGAACTCGGTATGAACACACCAGACGCGGACATAGAAGTCGACGAACTTGTCCTGAGACTGAAAGAAATCAGACAATGGGATTGGAGCGAGAATATCGATCCGTATAATATTCCTTGTGCGGCTAAACTTGAGGATCTGCCAAATGGGATTTATAACAGACCAATAATCATTGAAGCCGCGCGAGAAAAATATACTCAGGGTCTGGAAGCCGAGCTTATGACTCTGGCAAATATGCCAGAGGAAAATTACAGGGGAACAGCGCTCTATTCGTGGGTAAAAGGCATCGCAGCAACAGTGCAATCAAATGATATGCAGCCACTACTTGAGGTTTTGCCGCTTAACTCAGAACAGGCACAGTCTGTTGAAACGGCACTTAGGTCAGAGCTTACTATTGTTACGGGACCTCCGGGGACCGGCAAGTCCCAGGTTGTAACCGACCTGCTGGTTAATATTGCGTGGAATGGAAAAAGTGCGCTCTTCTCAAGTAAAAACAACAAAGCAGTCGACGTCGTTGACGCCAGGGTTAATGGCCTCTGCAAACGTCCGGTGCTTCTTCGCATCGGCAACAACCAGTATGCTTCACGACTTGCAGAAATAGTAGAAGGCCTGCTAAACGCAAGACCAACTGCCACAGATAAATCGGACACAGAATTCTACTCCCGCGAATATGATGCGAAAATTGCTGAAGCAAACAAACTTCGCAATGATAAAAACTCAATTGTTGCAGCAAGAAACGCGCTTAATGAACTGGAGCAGAAGTACTGCCTGGTCAGAGAATTAACTGACCGATGCTTTGATAGCATCATTCCTGTAGATGTGTCTAGGGTAGAACAAGCAGCTTCAGCATTTGCCACTGCGCATCACAAAACACGAAAAGAAGGACAAAACTTCTTTGTGAAACTGTTCTGGTCTAGTATTAAATCGAAACGAATTGCCGCATGCGAAAAAGCTGCAGACTATTACAACTCATACGCCGTACGCTATAAGTTGGCTTTAGCGAACACAGATCTCTCGGAAGTTGAGGTAAAAAAGCTGGCAGCAGATGCAGTAGCATTTGATAAGGCACTCGCAATAGCAACGGATTACAAAGTAACTCTCGGAAAATTCAGATCCTATGAATCTCTTGAGGATATAGACAAAAAACTTGCTTATAACAAATCGGCCCTTGCGGGAATTGCATATAAGCTCTGGGATAAATGGCTCACGTCACAAGCGGTATCGTTCTCTGCGAATGAGCGTCAGGAAATGTCCAACTTCGTTGCTGCAATGAAACTGGCGGGAGACGTTGATCTTTCCAGTAACCCTGAGCTAAAGAAACAATTTTCCAAGATGTCCAAGCAGATGACAAAGTATTTGCAGTGTTGGGCAGTTACATCACTTTCTGCAAAAAGCCGTGTGCCCTTTGAAGCTGGGGTGTTTGATTATGTGATAATTGATGAAGCTAGCCAGTGCGACATTGCGTCTATTTTGCCTTTATTGTACAGAGCAAAGCGAGCAGTAATTATCGGAGACCCGAAGCAATTGAGCCATATATCACAGTTGTCGAGGCAACAGGATTTGGCATTGCTGCAGAAATATCATATTCAACCTGCCTGGTCATACTCCACAAATTCACTTTACGCGCTTGCAGCAGGTAAGGTCAGCGTAGAAGATATTGTGCAACTTAAGGACCACTTCAGAAGTTGTGCGGACATTATAGAGTTTTCTAATGAGGTTTTCTACGACGGAAGTCTCAGAACAGCCACAAAATATGCGGGCCTAAAAACGCCTACCGGGGAAAAACCGGGTATACGATGGATCAATGAGACAGGCAGAATCGTCCGCCCAAGCAATGGCAGCGCTTATAATGATGAAGAAGTAGCTGCTGTTGTCAAAGAACTCAGTCGCCTCGTAAAAGCCGGTTATGAAGGTAGTATTGGCGTTACTACACCATTCAGGCTCCAAGCAGAAAAAATAAAGAGTTCACTTGAGAATAATGATCCAAATCTCCATAATGAACTGTTACGCAACCACGAATTTATCGCAGACACTGTTCATAAATTCCAGGGTGATGAGCGCGACCTGATGATTTTTTCCGTTGTTGTAGCCAAAGGTGCGCCGGCTTCAACACTTGGGTTCCTTAATAGTACAGGAAATCTGTTCAATGTAGCAATTACGAGAGCAAGAGCAGTTTTAGTCGTGATTGGCGATTACCGATACTGTACAGATTGCAGTGTTTCATATCTCAGAAAGTTCGCAGATTATTATGATAAACTCACCGCGGGTGAACGGAAAATGCAAAAGAGTACTTCTATGCCTGATAGCAGAGAATACCCCTGTGTCGCTAATCCTGAACACGTATCCGATTGGGAAAAAAACCTGTATACTGCGCTGTATGATGCTGGCATACAGACCATACCTCAGTATCCTGTAGATAAATATAAGCTTGACCTTGTGGTAATTTTGAACAACGGCAGGAAACTTGACATTGAAGTTGACGGCACCATGTATCACCGTAACTGGAATGGAGAACTCTGTTATCGAGACCAGCTACGTAATCAGCGATTGTTTGAGCTTGGCTGGGATGTAAAACGATTTTGGGTATACCAGATAAGAGATGATATGCCCTGGTGTATTCAGCAAATCAAAGATTGGAGCAAAGTGCAAAGGGAGTAATTCCACAGCGCTTTGCTCGAATTGCCATGTTGGGGAAAAAGGCGTATACATCGTTTCAGATAAACCAAGGGTCTGATCTAAAGCGGCGTGTCGTTGCTCGGACACATAGGCTACTGAACGACTAGACCGAGCAACTTACGCAGGCAGGGCCGATGCTTTAGCATCCTATGAGGGGGATAGCAGAATGAAAAAATACCCAAGAACAGAGAAATACGACGCTAACTGGATTTCTGATAACTGGATGGGACCCAATCCATTATGGCTGCTTGAGGAATTGTGCGAACATATGGACTTGAAGCCCGGCATGAAAGTCTTGGATATGGGTTGCGGAAAAGGAATCACTTCTGTATTCCTTGCGAAGGAATTTGGCGTAACGGTGTTTGCCAACGACTTATGGATTAGCGCGACAGAAAACATGAAACGCTTTGTGGAAGCCGGTGTAGACGACTTGGTATTTCCCATTCATGCGGAAGCCCATGCCCTGCCTTATGCCGAAGACTTCTTCGATGCCGCTATATCAATAGACAGCTATCATTATTACGGAGCTGACGAAGCTTATTTTCCATACACATACTCTAAGCTCGTAAAACCGGGCGGCCAGTTTGGAATCGTCGTTCCGGGGTTGACACGGGAATTTGAAAAAGGTTATCCCGATACCCTTGAAAGTCTATGGATTCCGGAAATGTTCACTTTTCACAGCAAAGATTGGTGGCGGCATCTTTGGGAAAAGACTAAAATCGCCGAAATTACCGTCTGCTATGAAATGGAGAAACCAAAAGAACTATGGCAACTGTGGGCAGAATGGGCAAAAGAACATCTCGAATCTGATTTGGACGTAGAGTTTTTGAAGTCAGATACCAACAATGACATTGCTCTGATTGTTATGGCTGCTACCAAAAACACATGAACATCACTTCCTAGTTTTCCAAAAGCACCTGATTCGATCGGCCGTCGCGTCACAAAATCCGATCCGGGTCCTTAATGAAACAATAGCGAGCAAAATTCGTAAACCACCAATAGATGGTAAAAAAACATACGTTTGGCAGCAGCAGAAAACTAACAAACAGAGGTGATATTTGGTTGGCGGATACAATCCTTAAAGTCGAAAACCTGTCAAAAACGTACAAGGTACGCAAAAGCGCGCCAATTAAAGCAGTAGACTGCATCTCTCTGGAGGCCTACCGCGGCGAGATATTGGGGGTGCTCGGTCCGAACGGAGCCGGTAAGACTACTACGGTCAAGATGATTTGCGGACTGATCAAACCGGATTCTGGTAGTATCCTGATTAATGGCAAAGACAACTTCAAGCAGCGCTCAGCGGCCATGGAACATATCAGCGCCGTCCTGGAAGGAAACCGCAACATATATTGGCGTCTGACCGTCCGCGAAAACCTGGAGTTTTTTGCCGGTCTCAAGGGCAAAGATCCTCGCGCTATCAAGAAGGAGATCGATTATTACATAGACTTTTTCGGGCTGGGCACTAAGAAAAATGAGACAGCCAGTAAATTGTCACGTGGTATGCAGCAAAAACTGGCGATCGCTGTGGCGATGGTTACCGGCAGCGAACTGGTGCTGCTGGACGAACCGACCCTCGGTCTGGATGTCAAAGCTTCCTATGATATCCGTGACTTATTGAAGCAAATCGCGGCCGAGAACGGACGCACAGTACTGCTGACCTCTCACGATATGAACGTTGTTCAGGACACCTGCCAGCGCGTGATCATTATCAATAGCGGGCGCATTATCGCTCAGGATAAAGTGTCCAACCTGATGCGGCTTTTCGATGTGAAGGCCTTCAAATTTGTGGCCGAAGGCAGGCTCAGCGAAAACCTGAAACAGGCCTTAACACAAATTCCGCATCTGGCACTGGTTGAAGAAGAAGTGGATACGATCATCACTCTGAACCTGGAAGAACCGCGCAATTTCTACCGCGTCGTCGAACTACTCGGTAGTGAGGATGTTTCGCTTCTGTCGATTAATCGGCAGGAGCTCAATTTTGAGCAAGTCTTTATGGAGATCCTGGGAAGGAGTGAGAACGGTGGCGAAAAAATGGCTGCTCTTTAAGCAACTGGCCATCAAATCCTGGATCATGTTCCGTCGCTATTTCTTCAACGGTCTGGGCGGAATTATCACATTGTATGTTATTTTTCTGGTGATCTTCCTGGGATATAAAGGAATCGCCGGTTTGGGTCCTACCGACCAGTACTTATCAATTGAAGGTATCTTGGTAGGTTATATTCTATGGTATCTGGCCCTGGCTGCTTATCAGGATGTGGCTTATACCATTCAGAACGAAGCCAAGCAGGGAACCCTTGAGCAACTTTATATGTCAGTGCATGGTTTTGGATGGGTTGTCGGGTTTCAACAGATTATCAATGCCTTCTATAGTTTGCTGATTGCTGGTATCCTGGCATTCTTTTTGATGTTGACGACCGGCAAATGGTTGAATATCGATCTATTGTCGTTGCTTCCGCTCTTGACATTGGAGCTCATCTGCTTTGCGGGAGTCGGGTTTGCACTGGGCGGTTTGATGCTCATTTTTAAACGCATTGACAGCTACATGCAAATCGTACAGTTTGTCCTGATTTTCTTTGTGGCGGCGCCGCCTAGCAACTGGCTACTGCGGCTGATGCCAGGGACATTGGGTGCGTCTCTGATTCAGAAGGTGATGAATGGCGGAGAAGCGCTTTGGCAGCTTGCATGGCAGGACTTACTGCTGACAGTAGGAGTCGCATTGGCTTACCTGCTTTTGGGCGTTGCGATCTACCGTATTTGCGAGCGAAAGGCCATGAAGAGCGGGACGCTTGGTCATTATTGATGTAGTGCGGGACACTTGACTTCCGTTTTTGCTTTCGTCTGCGCTTTTGCCTGCAACGAAAAACCAGCCCTCCGCGGGCTGGTTTTGCATGATGATTATTGGCGGACCTGCTATGCTGATCTGCTATGGCAGACAGATGACCTGGCCAATCTGCAGATTTTCGGGATCAACGCCTGGGTTGGCAGCCAGCAGTTGATTCACTGATAAATTAAAACGCAATGCGATATTGAAGAACGTATCTCCTGCCATGACCGTATAAGTCTGGCCCGGACACGGGCCGACGGTCGGAGTTGTAGTTGGTGTAGTGGTCGGCGTCGTTGTCGGAGCCACCGGAATACAGATGCGCTGCCCAATCTGCAGCCGATTTGGATCTACGCCCGGATTAGCATTGATCAAGGCCTGCACTGTGGTATTAAAGCGCTGCGCCAGGCTAAAGTAAGTGTCACCGGCCTGGATGGTATAGAGGAATCCACCCGGACACGGAGGGGCAGTCGGCGTCGTGGTCGGAGCCACCGGGATGCAAATGCGCTGCCCGATCTGCAGGTTATTCGGATTCACTCCCGGATTGGCAGCCGTGATGGCTGCAACAGTCGTATTAAAGCGCTGCGCCAGACTAAAGTAGGTGTCACCGGCCTGAATGGTATAAAGGAATCCACCCGGGCACGGAGGGGCAGTCGGCGTGGTGGTCGGCGTGGTGGTCGGAGCCACCGGGATGCAAATGCGCTGCCCGATTTGCAGATTATTCGGGTTCACTCCCGGATTGGCGGCCGTGATGGCTGCAACAGTCGTATTAAAGCGCTGCGCCAGACTAAAGTAGGTGTCACCGGCCTGGATGGTATAGAGGAATCCACCCGGACACGGAGGGGCAGTCGGCGTCGTGGTAGGGCCGGCCACCGGGATGCAGATGTTTCTGCCGACCTGCAGGTTGTTAGGATCCAGTCCCGGATTAGCGGCTAAGATTGCCTGTACTGTGGTACCAAAACGGCGTGCCAGGAAAAAGAGCGTATCGCCCGGTCGAATCTGGTAAATTGTTCCCCCAGGGCAAAACTGACGATAATCGCCGTTCAAATCATTCCCTCCTCTACAAACAGCTTGCAATGCAAATTATTCAATAAGAGGCTGAAATGGAACAGTCAAAAGTCCCGGCAAAGATACTTGACATAATGCGATGCATAAAATATATTTTGATTAACAAAGGTATTTGGAACGCATTCATTCACAATACTATGGCAGGAGGGCGCGGAATTGTCTACCAGCACACAAGTTCTCAATGATATTTTGGTTAAGTTGTTCAACAGGATTTTAGCGATCGAACAAAACGCCATTGAGCGTGCCCAAGCTTTCGGCCTCACAATCACCGAAATCCATGTTCTCGAAGCTGTCGGCATGGCCGATCCTAAATCAATGTCAGAAATCGCAGCCCAATTGAGGGTGACTTTGGGGACATTGACTACTGCAATTAATCGTCTGGTTAAGAAAGGTTATGTCAGCAGAATCAGGCCAGAATCTGATCGGCGGGTGGTCTTGGTTCAGCTTACCGAAGCTGGCAAACTCCCTTATCGTATCCATGAGCGCTTTCACCGGGAAATGGTGCATAGTATTCTTAATGGTCTTCTCGAAGAAGAAGAAATTACATTGATCAAATCGATGCGAAAGTTGTATCAGTTTTTTAATAGGGTTGACGAAAAACAATTCGCAGTCCAAGTCAAAGAAGCGTTCGACAAAGATGAGCAGCAAAAGCCGGAAGGCGATTAGTGATTTTGGCGGAAAATGATTCAACGCGCAGTTAGGCGGGCCTAGTCAGACGGCGCTACCAAAACCGGGTTGACAAAATCAGTAGCTTGGTTTAGACTTTGAGTGTCAAATTATTTGAATGGCAAAGTTGGTCCCGAACAATGGGGCCGTGTTTTAACAGCGGTACTTTTGGGATCAAACAGTTCTATTATCAAACTAAAATCAAATACGGCGGATGCCGTTCCTTCAAGGAGGACGTTGCATGATACCCATTGCAATCACGGGAACCGGTAGTTTTATTCCCCAAAGAGTAATCACTAATGACGACTTATCCAAAATAGTGGACACTTCGGACGAGTGGATTTCCACTCGGACTGGGATTAAGGAAAGGCATATTGTTGCGGGAGAAACCACCTCAGATATGGCAACTGCCGCCGCCGCACAGGCACTTGCGACCGCCGGAATTAAACCGGAGGAAGTTGATTTGGTAGTTGTGGCCACTGTCACACCAGACCGCTTCACGCCAACTGTTTCCTGTCTTGTTCAGAAGAAGCTTGGACTCGTTAAAGCCACCTGTCTGGATTTGTGGGCCGGATGTAGCGGTTTCATCTTTTCATTGATGACTGCGCATCGCCTGCTGGCCTCCGGATCATACCAGAAGGCTTTGGTGATCGGGGCAGAGTCACTAACCAAATTGACTAATTGGGCGGATCGCAATACTTGTGTTTTGTTCGGGGACGGGGCGGGTGCCGTTGCGATCGAATCTGGTGATACGAATGGCATTTTAAACCATATTACCGGTTCGGATGGTTCCCGGGGTGACGTGCTTGTGATCGAAGGAGTCGCCATCAATAATCCTGCATTTCAAAGCACCGAACCGGCACATCATATTATCATGGATGGAGGGGAGGTGTTCAAGTTTGCTGTCAATGCAATGAACGAAAGCATCAGGCAGGTCTTAAATGGAACAGGTTTTGGTCTGGAGGAGATTGACTATTTTATTCCGCATCAGGCCAATGACCGGATTATAGAACTGGTGGCTCACAAAATGAAACTACCGCGGGAAAAGTTCTATACCAATCTGCACAAATATGGCAATACTTCCGCAGCCAGCATTCCGATTGCCCTTGACGAAATGAACAATAAAGGGATGCTGAAGAAAGGTATGAAGCTGATCACGGTCGGATTTGGCGGCGGTCTTACCTGGGGGGCCAATTTGCTGCAATGGGTAGTCTAGTAGTCTGCAGCACAACTTTTAATGCTGCAGACCACTAATAGTATAATCAATATATGCGAAAAAGGAGATAAACAGATGTTTGAGCAAATTTGTGAGATCGTTGCCGAGCAGCTCAGTGTTGAAAAGGATCAAGTCACTATGGAAAGCCGTTTTATCGAAGATCTGGGTGCCGACTCGCTGGACATGGTTGAATTGGTCATGGCGTTTGAAGAGAAACTGGGAATCCATATCGAAGATGAAGAGGCCGAGAACATTCAATCCGTTGGCGATGCAGTCAAGTTTGTCGAGGCCAAAAAGTAAAGCGTTGGCGTGAAAAAGGCGGTACGCTGAGCTATTGGAAGCAGGTATTTTGCGCCTAAAGCCATAATTCATAGGGGACACAGGGGGACGGTTCTCTTGTGTCATAAACAGAATCAACAGTATCTCATGAGACAGCATCAATGATCAGTGCACTGAATCGCACAAGTAGGTGATAGAATTGCAGTCGAGATTAACAGGGATGCTTGGCATCAAGTACCCTATTTTCCAGGGCGGTATGGCCTGGATTGCGGATCACTCATTGGCTGCGGCAGTTTCTAACGCCGGCGGCCTGGGGGTTATTGCAGCCGGGAATGCCCCGGTGGACTGGCTGGCCGATCAGATCGCCCGCGCAAAGGCAGCCACCAGCGCACCTTTTGGCGTAAATATCATGTTGCTCAGTCCCTATGTGGACGCGATTGTCGACCTGGTCTGTCGTGAAAAAATCCGTGTGGTTACTACCGGTGCTGGCAATCCTGGCAAATACATGTGCCAATTCAAAGAAGCCGGTATTCGAGTAGTTCCGGTGGTTCCCTCCGTGGCATTGGCGCGACGTCTCGAGCAGAATGGCGCTGACGCCGTTATTGCCGAAGGCTGTGAAGCCGGGGGCCATATTGGCGAGTTAACCACTATGGCACTGGTACCTCAGGTGGCACAAGCGGTCGCTGTACCCGTAATTGCTGCCGGTGGGATTGGTGATGGCCGTGGCGTGGCTGCTGCGTTCTGCCTGGGAGCGGAAGGCGTGCAAGTTGGCACCAGGTTCCTGGTGGCACAAGAATGCACCGTGCACCCAAATTATAAGCAGCGCATCCTGCAGGCTAAAGATACTGATACGATGGCCACAGGGCGTTCAACGGGGCACCCGGTGCGGGTCATCAAAAACAAACTGGCGCGCGAGTTCCAGAAACTTGAGGCAGAAGGAGCCGCGGCGAATGAACTGGAGGCTTTGGGGGCTGGAAAGTTAGCGCTGGCAGCCAGAGACGGCGACATTGATAACGGGTCTGTGATGGCCGGTCAAATAGCCGGATTGGTGCGGCAGGAGCAGACTTGTCTCGAAATAATAGTCAGTATGTTTGCGGAAGCCGAACAGGTCCTACGCAAAGTGGCCCCTGCGGTATCCGCATCAGAATAATCCGGAGGAAATCTGATGAAAACAGCATTTTTGTTTTCGGGTCAGGGTTCGCAATATTGCGGCATGGGAAAGGAGCTTTGCTCCCACTATCCCGCCGCTGCCGCCGTATTTAAACAGGCGTCCTGGACTCTGGGCTATGATATCGAGGGGATCTGTTTCGCGGATAATGATCGCCTCAACCTAACGGAATATACTCAGCCAGCCATTGTGACTACTAGCCTGGCGATTTTGGCAGTGCTACAGGAATACGGTTTTGACGCTGCTATGGCAGCTGGACTGAGCCTTGGAGAATATAGCGCATTGGCGTTCGGCGGGGCATTAAGCTCCGTGGAAGCAATCAAACTGGTCAGTATGCGCGGCAAATATATGCAAGAAGCGGTTCCGGCCGGTGTTGGAACCATGGCAACAATCCTTGGCCTGGCGCGCACCCTGGTGCTGGAGGCGGTTCAAGAGGCTTCCAGCTATGGAATCGTGGAGGCCGCTAATTTTAACTGCCCTGGTCAAATCGCTATCTCAGGTGAAGTTGTTGCCGTTGAACAGGCGTGCCGTATTGCAAAGGAAAAAGGGGCCCGCCGTGTTGTGCCTTTGAATGTGTCGGCTCCGTTTCATTGCAGTATGCTTAAGCCGGCGGCCATTCAATTACGCGCTGAACTGGAAACGGTCAAAATCAAACCGCTTACGAAAACAGTCTATTCTAATGTCACAGCCCAGCCCATTGATGATTCAGAGGCAGTCAGAGAATTGCTTACCCAGCAAGTGGTATCCCCGGTGCTTTGGGAAGATACCATTATTGCCATGGCTGCACAGGGCGTGGATACTTTTATTGAAATCGGTCCTGGAAAGGTATTAACGGGATTTGCGAAAAAGATCACTCCTGAGGCGGTTGCACTGAATGTTGAAGACTTGGGATCCCTGGCGCAGCTGCTTGAGTTTGCTGGTGCTGGTCTGCCAATACCTGTATCTGCAGTCTAGTGATAATACTTTTGCGAGGAGGTTCGGCATGAACTTGACGCTGAATGGTAAAAACGCACTGATTACAGGGTCCGCCCGCGGGATCGGGAAGGCGATTGCGCTACGTCTGGCGCATGATGGGGCCAAAGTGATCATTAATTATGTATCAGGCATGGAAGCGGCTGCCTACAGTACGGTTGCCGAAATTGAAGCACTGGGTGGCAAAGCCAGTGCTATCATGGCGGATGTTACGAACGAGGAACAAGTGGCTGCCATGTTTCAGCAAATCATTGAGCAGTGTGGCACGCTTGATATTCTTGTCAACAACGCCGGTATTACCAGGGACCAATTAATCGTCCGCATGAAAACCGAAGATTTTCAGAGCGTAGTGCGGGTCAATTTGGAGGGAACCTTTTTATGCAGCCGGGAGGCCGCCAAAGTCATGATCCGCCAGCGCAGTGGCAGAATTATCAGCATTTCTTCTGTCAATGGCGTGGCGGGTAGCCCTGGACAAGCCAATTATGCCGCCAGTAAAGCTGGTATTATCGGTCTGACGAAGTCGCTCGCCAAAGAGCTCGGCAGCCGCGGCATTACAGTCAATGCGGTCGCGCCAGGCTACATTCAGACAGAAATGACAGCCGTGTTATCAGACAAAATTAAAGACAGTATTCTCGGGCTGATTCCTTTGCAGCAGCTCGGCAAGCCGGAAGATGTCGCTAATCTGATTGCGTTCCTTGCTTCCGAAGACAGCCGCTATATCACTGGCCAAGTGATCCATGTAGACGGCGGCATGGTAATGTAAGGACGGTGTTAGCATGAAAAAAAGGGTAGTTATTACCGGTTTGGGAGCGATCACACCTCTTGGTACCGGAACGGAAAAGTTCTGGGGAGGCCTATGCAAAGGCGAAAATGGCATTGGCATTATTACCAGATTTGATGTTACTAATAGCAAAGCGAAGCTGGCCGCCGAGGTCAAGGACTTCGAAGCTGAGGACTTTATCGAACGCAAAGAAAAGCGACGTATGGATCGGTTTACCCAATTTGCAGTGGCTGCCTCCGCAATGGCTATTGAAGACGCCGGATTGAATAGCGGTTTTCCCTGTCCGGAGCGGACTGGAACCGCCATTAGTTCGGGTATTGGCGGGATGGAGACTTTTGAGGAACAACATTCGCGTTTCCTGGAGAAGGGTCCCGACCGGGTTAGTCCGTTTTTTATCCCAATGATGATTGGGAATATGGCTGCCGGTAATGTTGCGATTATGTTCAACGCCAAAGGGCCAAGCACGGCAGTTGTTACAGCTTGTGCCTCCGGTGGACACAGCATCGCTGATGCCGCCAGGATCATTCAGGACGGCCGCGCCGATATTATGATTGCCGGCGGAACAGAGGCGGCGGTGACACCCTTGTCGGTGGCCGGATTTGCGTCTATGCAGGCGCTTTCAACTGCGGGAAGCCCAGATGACGCACCCAGGCCGTTTGATTTGCGGCGTAACGGATTTGTCATGGGCGAAGGGGCCGGTGTTTTGATTCTGGAAGAATACCAGCACGCCCTGCGGCGTGGTGTTCGCATTTACGCTGAAGTGGCTGGCTACGGCACTTCGACGGACGCTTATCATATCACCAGTCCCTCGCCGGATGGCGAAGGAGCGGCGCGCGCCATAACTGAAGCGCTCGCGAGCGCTGGCATTGAAGGTAGCCAGGTTGGGTATGTCAATGCCCACGGTACAGGCACCGAACTGAATGACAAGTATGAGACGATGGCGCTGAAGCGGGCTTTTGGAGAGCACGCCTACAAGCTGGCGGTCAGCTCGACAAAGTCAATGCACGGGCATTTGCTAGGCGCAGCCGGAGCCGTGGAAGCGATCATACTGGCCAAGGCCCTGCAGGAAGGGTTTGTTCCGCCAACAACCAAATATGGCGTTCCGGATCCGGAATGTGATTTAGATTATGTACCGAATGAAGGCCGAAAAATGGATTTAGCCTATGGAATCAGTAATTCTCTTGGTTTTGGCGGGCACAATGTTACCCTCGTCTTTAAACACTATGAAGGGCGCTGAAATAATGAATCTTAAGGAACTGAAAGAGCTGATTGAGGCGATGAATCGCTCAGCAATCACCCATTTTGAAATGGAGCAGGAAGGCCTTAAGCTCAGTCTCAGAAAAGATACAGCGCTTCAGATCAATGGTGCCCAGGCTACTGCCATGACAATGTCTGCGCTATCGCCAGTTGCAGCGGCCGCGAATGCGCCGATCGCAGTAGCAGCCGTTCCAATAGCAGCGCCGCCAACCGCGCCGGCAAACCTGCCAGCGGCAACTGCAATGCTGGCTGCAGCGCCGGCTGCGGCACCGGCCTCAGCAACGTCGACACCAGCAGTAGAAGAAGGCATCACTGTCATCAAATCGCCAATGGTTGGCGTGTTCTATGAGGCCCCTCAACCTGGAGCGCCACCTTTCGTCAAAATAGGAGACCAGATTAGTGAAGGGCAGGTATTGTGCATCATTGAGGCAATGAAACTGATGAATGAGGTACAGGCTGAGATTGAAGGCACAATCGTTGACATTTTGATCAAGAATGAAGAAATGGCCGAGTTTGGCCAGCCGTTGTTTAAGGTTAAGATTAAATGAGCAATCAAGAGGTGAGCTTTGCCGTGGAACTGGATATTAATGCAATAAAAAAAATTCTGCCGCATCGTCAACCCTTTTTACTAGTGGATCGTATCACCGAACTCGAACCCGGAAAAAGAGCTGTTGGGATTAAAAACGTGACTATTAACGAGGACTTCTTCCGGGGACATTTTCCGGAAGAGCCGGTTATGCCAGGCGTACTCTTAATTGAAGCGCTGGCCCAGGTCGGCGCGGTGGCTTTGCTCTCCATGGAGGAGTTTCGCGGCCGCATTGCCTATTTTGGCGGCATTAACAAAGCCAGATTCAAGAGAAAAGTCGTGCCGGGGGATCGTTTGACTTTGATCACCGAAATAGTCCAGCGGCGTGGCCCAATGGGGATCGGGAAAGCGGAAGCGTTTGTCGACAATGAAAAGGCGGTCGAAGCGGAGCTGGTTTTTGCGATCGGGTCGGCCTCGGCTACTGTCGCCCCAGCTACCCCTGCTGCCGCAACTCCGGTAGCCCCGGGGCAGCATCAGGAATAGTGGCTATGTTCAAACGCATATTAGTGGCCAATCGGGGCGAAATTGCGGTTCGAATTATTCGCGCTGCCCGCGAAATGGGTATTGAGACGGTGGCAGTCTACTCGGAAGCCGATCAGCAGTCGTTGCATGCGCACCTCGCTGACTATGGCGTCTGCATCGGCCCAGGTTCTTCAAAGGGCAGCTATCTTAATATGGTCAATATTATCAGTGCCGCGCTACTGACAGGAGCGGAGGCGATTCATCCGGGCTTCGGATTCTTATCGGAGAATGCGTCCTTCGCCAGGATGTGCCAGGAATGCGGACTGGTCTTTATTGGGCCGACTCCGGAACAGATCGAGCGCATGGGTGATAAGGCGCTAGCCAAGAGTACGGTCGAGGCAGCCGGAGTCCCAGTAGTACCTGGTTCGAAAGGTTTACTATGCAGTTTGGATGAGGCGCGGAAAGCAGCGGCTGCCATCGGCTATCCGATATTGATTAAGGCCACGGCTGGCGGTGGCGGGCGCGGGATGAGAATCGCCCATAGTGCCGCTGAGTTGGAACAAGCTTTTCAAACGGCGAAAATGGAGGCCAAGGCGGCCTTCAATGAAGAGGGCGTCTACCTCGAGAAGCTGATTCAGAACCCCAGGCATATTGAATTTCAGATCATGGCCGATCATTATGGTAATATTGTGCACCTGGGGGAAAGAGACTGCTCGCTGCAAAGAAGAAATCAAAAGGTGCTTGAAGAGGCACCGTCCTATGTGCTGTCCGATACCCTGCGGCGCAAAATGGGCGAGGCCGCGACACATGTTGCCAAGGCTGTGAATTACCAAAACGCAGGGACAATAGAATTTTTGCTTGACGAAGATCAGCGGTTTTATTTTATTGAAATGAACACCAGAATCCAGGTCGAGCATCCGATCACAGAAATGATCACGGGGTTGGATTTGGTGCAGGAGCAGATCAGAGTTGCTCAGGGTGAGGCGCTGTCATGGCGCCAAAGAAATATTAAATTCAGCGGGCATGCCATTGAATGTCGCATCAATGCCGAAGACCCCGCACAAGGCTTTCGTCCATCGGCTGGTAGAATCGAAAGCTATCTCTTTCCGGGGGGACCGGGCGTGCGTATTGATAGCGCAATTTACCCGGGATATTATATACCGCCTTATTATGACTCGATGATCGCCAAACTGATCGTCCACGGACGCAGCCGCCATGAGGCCATTGCCAAAATGAAGATGGCTCTTGAGGAGTTCCGAATTGAAGGGGTCACCACCAACGTATCCTTCCAAAAAGAGATTCTGAACAATCGGGATTTTATGGACGGCAATGTCGACACGCACTTTATTGAAAAACATTGGTCGCGTTGAGTGCCGAATTGACTGGCCGTGCTAGAGTGGTCGCGTTGAATGAGGTGATTAAAAGTAATGATAGCCAATCTGTTGCCCAAGACGAAATATACAGTCTTGCCGATGGAACCGGTTAACAAGCCCGATTTGGAAACCAAGAAGCCCGCCATTCCGGATGGCTTAATCGTTAAATGCCCCGGATGCCTGCGGGCCCATTATATTATTGAACTGGCCGACGCCGACAATGTGTGTCCCAACTGTCACTACCATTTCCGCCTGGGATCCAGGGCGCGTATTAACACCTTGGTTGATCCAGATAGTTTCGTGGAGCTGGATGCCGCGTTGTTGTCATCTGATCCACTGCTGTTTCCGGGATACGCCGGTAAACTGACCGATCAGGCAGGCAAATGCGGTGAGCCGGAAGGTGTTGTCACTGGTTTGGCAGCCATCCATGAACATCCGCTGGCTTTAGGCGTCATGGAACCAGGATTCATGATGGGCAGCATGGGCGAAGCAGTCGGCGAAAAGTTGACCAGAATGGTGGAGACCGCCACAGAGAGAAGGCTGCCGATCATTCTCGTAACAGCCAGCGGTGGCGCACGCATGCAGGAGGGCATTATCTCTCTGATGCAAATGGCAAAAACCTCGGCGGCGCTGGGTAGACACAGCCGCGCCGGGTTACTTTACATCCCGGTGCTGACCGATCCGACGACCGGCGGGGTGACAGCCAGCTTTGCGATGCTCGGTGATATTATTCTGGCTGAACCCGGTGCGCTGATAGGCTTTGCCGGACCGCGCGTAATTGAGCAAACCATTAAGCAACAACTGCCGGAAGGATTCCAGCGGGCGGAGTTCTTACTTGCACAAGGGTTTGTGGATCATATTGTGGCGCGCGCAGACCTGCGCGGATTTTTGGGCAGAATGCTGAAATTCCATCATAGCGCCGCACCCACGAATTCGTGAAGGGGGGCGGGGACGCCTATGGCAATTGATATTGAGCTTAAGCTGCGGGAAATGAAGTCTAAGCTGGCAGATTTGCGAGAACTGGCGGAGAGCTCGTCTCTGAACCTTGAGGAAGCCATCGCCCAGCTCGAAGTAGCCATTGCCAGACAGGAAAAAGAAATTTATCTGAATTTGAGTCCCTGGCAGAAAGTGCAGTTGGCACGGCACAAAGATCGACCGACCACGCTCGATTACCTTAGTCTGGTCTTTGATGACTTTATTGAGTTGCATGGTGACCGCCGCTTTAAGGATGATTCCGCGATTGTGGGCGGGTTGGCGCTGCTGGGCGATCGGCCCGTTACGGTCATCGGACACCAAAAAGGGCGTGATTTGAACGAACGACTCCGTCGCAATTTTGGGATGCCGCATCCGGAAGGTTACCGCAAAGCTTTACGTTTGATGAAGCAGGCCGAAAAATTCGGGCGTCCAGTAATCTGTTTTATTGATACGCCGGGGGCCTATTGCGGTATTGGCTCGGAGGAACGCGGGCAGGGGCAGGCGATCGCTGAAAATCTGATGGAGATGTCAGCCTTGGCGGTCCCGATCGTCTCTGTGATTATCGGCGAAGGTGGCTCTGGCGGAGCCCTGGCGTTGGGAGTTGCTGATCGGGTACTCATGCTGAAGCATGCGGTCTATTCTGTGATTTCCCCTGAGGGCTTTGCGTCCATTTTGTGGAAGGATGCCAGCCGGGCGGCAGAGGCAGCCGGTGTCATGAAACTGACAGCGCAGGACTTGAAGGAACTTAAGGTTATTGATCGGATTGTGGAAGAACGCGAAGGTGCACATCTCCGCAAGAAAGAAGTGGCCATGCGTCTGAAACGCATCTTTGCGTCTTATCTGAATGAGCTTTGTGCCAAGGACCCGCAGGACTTACTGGCGGAACGTTATGTCAAGTACCGGGGCATGGGTCTCGGTAGAATAGCCGCCGCGGATTGCGCGCCGATCAACGCAGCGATGAACGCCCAGGAAGCCGCCCCGGATTGCGCCGTAAAACTTGTGTGAAAAGAGAGCAGTGATGCTCTTTTTTTCTTCAGCAAACGGGCGAATATGCCGATACATAATTGGGAGAAATTTATCCACCAGTAATCATAAGGATGTAGAGCCTTAATTCTCCAGTGTTCATAAGGATGTAAAGCCTTATATCACCAGGAATCATAAGGAGGTAAAGATGGAGAAACAGATTTTTGCGCAAAATGAGGCCCGAGTTCATGCCATGCTTCTGAAAGTTAGTTGGGGCGGAGTTGTAGTAGGTGTTCTAATGCTATTGGGCATCAAGGTCGCTGGTTTGTCAGACATGCTTACTGTTAACCAGATCATAGGTGCTGCAATAGCGGGGTTGCTCTTATTTGGATTGCCCACTGTTTGCCTAAAGAGCAACATCCTGATGAATGTGATGAAGTATCTATTAATTGCCTCTTCAGTTATCTTTGTTACGGTGTTGTGTTATTTCTTGCCTCAGCTGAATGAGTCCTTCACTTTCTATTATTATGCTGTTGTCGTCACCGCACTGTATTTGGATCCGGCATTAGCCTTATTTTCAGCCATATTATCAATATGCGGGAACATCTTTTTGGTGTTGGTCCATCCGCAGTTAATACCGGCAGTCTCTGCTCCAGGCGTGTTTGGTGCACGCTTTCTTTCGTTTGCGCTGGCTGCCGCCGGAGTATATTGTTTCATCCGACTGGCGCGCAATCTGGTCAGAAAGGTTGCCAATCAGCAAAGCAGTCTTTTCTCGATGAATCAATACCTGAGGAATTTGATGGGTCAGATTGCTGATGCTTCCAGCAACTTGGCTGCTTCCGGCGAGGAATTGCTGGCCAATGCTGAGGAGACAGGTGCCGCAATTGAGGAGATTTCCTCCGCCACTACAGATATGGCGAAAGGGGCAGATTTGACCGGATCGCACGCGCGGCGGACTGCTGAGATTATTTCTAGCTATGCTACTGTATCTCAAGAAGTCGCCAGTTCCGCACAGAGTTCTCAGGAGGTTGCGGATGAAATGCGCCAGGCCGCAATGCGAGGGACAGAAGCCGTGCGTACGCTTATCGGCGTGATGAATAAAGTTGCTGATGCTATTACCCAAGCCGAAATTTCGGTTCAAGAACTGGCAACTCACTCAGGGCAGATTGAGGCGTCTAATAAGGCTTTGGATGATATTGCGAAACAGATCAACATGTTTGCGCTGAACGCCACGATTGAAGCATCGCGGACCGGCAATAACGGGCAGGGGTTCTCCGTGATTGCCAATGAAATCAGCAAGATGTCCCGGAGCTCGCATGAAATGCTCGGAAAAGTCACTTCGTCGTTGTTTAGAGTTAAAGAGAAAATTGATGCGACGACCGCCGTTTTCGCAACCTCTCATGCAGAGGCGAGCAGAGGTGTGGAATTGGGAAGTGGTTTGACAGATATTTTTGAAGACCTGCTTGAGAAGGCAAATGCAGCCAATGACAGTTTAGGTTCAATTAATGAATCTATTCAGAGTCAGTTCTCTTCCTTGGCTAACATACAGAATTCTTCGGAAGAATTGGCAACTGTAGCGGAAAAGAACGCCGCCAGTGCCAATATGGTGGCGAGCGTTACTGAAGAGACAGCCGCTGCGGTTGAGTATGTTACCCGGTCGGCAATGGAGCTCACCCGCATTTCGGAGAGTCTGAGCCAGAGTATACCGACAGCCAAAATGTTTGATGAGTGGCAGCCTGATGATAGTAATGAAAAGGCATCGCAGTAGAAGTTTTGCAGCATCATCAAGTTGTTGCGAAGTAATGAGGGGCTCCCAACTGTTGCAGTTGGGAGCCCATTATTATCTTTGTCGACATTTTGACGGAGACGTGGGGGGGACGGAGACATGGGGACGGTTCATCTGTTTCGCCCGCGAGTTGTGTCCTTACGTTGGGGCGAGACAGATGAACCGTCCCCACGTCTCTTGCTTAGCGACGAGGTAAACTCTATAGCTCAGAACAAGCCGCCACAGCTTCTGTACTGAGGGTTCCTGCTTTAATGCTTTCCGCCATACGAATCATGGTACGCAAGGCAAAACCGGCGGATGTAACCTCAGAACCGTAGATGAACAGAAAAGGTGGCTTGCCTTTAAAGAACTCATAGGACTGATATTGATGGGTTAATTGATCGCGTTTGCCGGTGTGCGGTTCCGGCCCTATCTGGGCAATTAGATTAGCTAAAGCATCGCCGTGATAGTTGATCTCCAGTAAGGCCCCAGCAATGTAGACATTGTCCAATTTGCTCAGGCGTCCTGAAATGGCATATTTTAAGAGCGTTTTTTCGACTTCGTCGCGCATTTTTCCGATTAGCTTGTTCGGATCAAACGCCTTCTTTTCTGAGGCGTTTAACAAGTCATATTCGTGGTAGAAGCGACCGAATTTAACGCAGAATACGATCGGCAGATAATACAGGAAAGTGCGGTCTTTTTCATGCATGCCGGTAAGAACGACTCCGGCCAGCATATTCAGGGTATGCTGCAGGGATTTCAGGAAGTCGGGGCGCTCAAAGAGGTTCCAGCGAGCCCGGTTCCTGAGGACAGAGGTCAGTACGTTAATATTCACGGTAGGGTCAACATCGTTTTCACGAGTACCGATCCACGTCATTATGCCGCCATTTTCGGGATCCAGACCATTGATTGTAAGACGCGCCTTGTGGCGTGATTCCGGTAATGCTTGGAACTCGGTGATCAGATCGAGAAAGGCCGGATTATCTACAGCTTTCTTAATACGCTGAACCAGTTCAGTCGGGATTTCTTTTATACGGCCGCCTGGATTGGTTTCGGTCAATTTCAGGAAATAATCAAAAGCCACCAAATTGCCATATGTACAATCAGTATCCGCATCAATTTTCCATGAGCTGATTTGGCGATAGATCGGTGAGGCGGGATCCATGTGCAGATCATTGGGTGGGAAGAAATTAATAATCTCAACTTCGCCGGCATCGGTTTGGTAAGGTTCCAGGTTTCCGATCATATTTTTCAGAATCGAAGCGCTGGTGCGATAGATTCGATTGAACAAATCATCGCTGACAATATCGGGCATATCCGTCAGAATGGTCAGTAGCGCTTCCAGAATGAAAATGTCATTAAAGAACGTATGAAACGTGGAACATGACCGGCTGCTCAGATTCAGCCTCCTGGAAAGGTTACGGTCGGTCAGACGCTGCCATAAGAAAAACGGTCTGATCAGAAAAGAGGCTACTAGTTTATTCCGCAACCCCGGACGAAACTTGAAATAAAGCAACTGGTCACGGAACGTAAAACTCGGGTCACCGCATAGCATAATTTGAAGATGGGTAGGCAAATACTCCTGAGTCTCGTAGGTGTTTATGATGTCTTCGCAACAACTGACTATGACCTTCTTGAGATTCTCGTGCAAATTAGTCGCTCCTTTCACTTGGTCGCAAATTACCGGATGGGCCGGCGTCTTAATAGAGCAGCTGCCGGTATGCGGACAAAACCAACTCTTTTTATTCGCGAGAAGTTCATTTTTATCCTGCCCGTGGAGTAATAATGTAAAATGTCCAAAAGATAATAGAGTGTCAATGTTAGGACAAAATGTTCCGTCTGCTGCGCGCTGTCATTTTTGGATCGTGTTGCCGGTTGACACAGATGCGCTGTTATGATATTCTTAATTGTGCGATCCATGTTTGCGGGAATAGCTCAGTTGGTAGAGCGTCAGCCTTCCAAGCTGAATGTCGCGGGTTCGAGTCCCGTTTCCCGCTCCAGAAATTATCCGGCGGAATCTACCGCCGGTTTTTGATGCAAGACGCTGGCAGATAGCTGACCGATCGTTGCCAGATATTGCCGCCAGATATTTGTGCGACTTCCTGAGAACTCATGTTTGACGAGTGGCAGGAGTTGTAGTATAATAGCTAAGCGGAACCGGTGAGCCGGTCGCAATGGCTGGGATTTGCGCCTGTAGCTCAGGGGATAGAGCAACGGACTTCTAATCCGTCGGTCGCAGGTTCGATTCCTGCCAGGCGCGCCAAACTTTATGGTGGGAGTAGCTCAGTTGGTTAGAGCGCCAGGTTGTGGCCCTGGAGGCCGTGGGTTCGAGTCCCATCTCTCACCCCAACATGTTTACTTCGGGATTTCGGGATCCGTAGCCTAAATCGTAGTCCCCGGCAACATTCCCGAAAATTCCATTCAATCTTGCTGGGGCGTAGCCAAGTCGGTAAGGCACGGGACTTTGACTCCCGCATGCGTTGGTTCGAGTCCAGCCGCCCCAGCCAAAATTTCATGGGTCATTAGCTCAGTTGGCAGAGCACCTGACTTTTAATCAGGGTGTCCGGCGTTCGAATCGCCGATGACCCACCAAGTAATGACGCGGGTTTGGAGAATTACTCTGAACCCGTTTTTGCTGTTTGCCGACGTAAATATCTTTGGCCCTTTCTAAAAAGCGTATCCCAACCGGGATACGCTCATTTGCTCAACCAATGGCAGCAGTCGTTCGGCGGTGATCGTCACTTATGGTGACCAAGTGGCTGAATGGTGTGATATACTGACATCAGTAACATTCATGACGAATGGTTTGTTATATACGTAAGTCCGTGTGATTATCGAACCTTCGCCTATGATTTCATCAAAAGTCGGGCTTGCGGTCTGCTGGCCAGCGTCAGATTCGATCACGAAATAGACGGTGTAAGAAAGGATGTCCTTATTGCCTAAATTGGACATTCTATATTTGATTGATACAGAGCCGGCATTTTGAGACCAGCTTACGAGGGTGTGTTTGGAAAGCTCACAGCCGGTAAGGACCAGCAGCAAAACACAGATCACAATCAGAAGGAGTATTCTCTTTTTCACATTTGACCCTCCTTTCATAGAGTTTGCCGAAGGGTTTAAGCTGCAAAATCTCTAACAGAGAAGTCAAAAATCCAAACATGTCATGTACCCAATACCATATTATTATAAATATTTAAAATGATCAATGGGATTGTAAGTTTTTCGCGCTTTATAACAAAGGCAATGCCAGCCAAAATAAAGGCTACTTCGTCAAAGAAGATGCAAGTGGCGCATTAGGTAAATATAAACGATGTTCTTTCAGGCCATTAAAGTGTAAAATAGGCATCAGGACGTGTGGTAGTCGCTTACATAGCGCAAATACATATGCATAAGCAAAGGATGGAAAATGGATAATACTTTATTTACGAGCCTAAACCTGTCAAAAGAAGTGCAAAAAGCGATTGCTGATATGGGCTTTGAAGAAGCGACGCCTATTCAATCCCAAGCAATTCCGCCCATCATGGAAGGCCGGGATGTAGTCGGGCAAGCACAGACTGGAACTGGCAAAACAAGCGCTTTTGGCATTCCGGCTGTTGAAATGATCAGCACCCAGGAAGAGTTCATTCAGGCACTGGTGCTATGTCCAACAAGAGAACTGGCGATTCAGATTGCCCAGGAAGTCACCAATATCGCGAAATACAAAAAGGGTCTAAGAATACTGCCTATCTATGGAGGGCAGCCCATTGAGCGGCAACTGTTTGCGCTAAAGAAGCGCCCGCAGATTATTATCGGAACACCCGGCCGGGTGATGGATCATTTAAGGCGCCGGACCCTCAAATTCGGTGAACTAAAAATGATTGTACTGGACGAAGCCGATGAGATGCTGAACATGGGCTTCCGGGAAGATATTGACGTGATCTTGAAAGAGGTGCCGACTGAAAGACAGACCATTCTTTTTTCAGCCACAATCCCACAGGAAATCATGGAGTTGACCGCCAGTTATCAAAAAGACCCGGTGGTTATTAAAACAGCCCATAAAGAACTGACGGTACCCGCCATTGAGCAGTATTATCTGGAAGTACGTGAGCCCAATAAACCCGAGGTTTTGTCCCGGATAATTGACGCGGAACATATCAAGCTGTCTCTGGTTTTCTGTAATACCAAAAAGCGCGTGGATGAATTGGCGTTAGTAATGCAATCACGCGGCTATATGGTTGAAGCACTGCATGGCGATATGAATCAGTCTCAGCGGGACCGGGTCATGGCTCGCTTCCGGCAGGGGAATATTGAAATGCTAATTGCCACCGATGTGGCTGCCCGCGGTTTGGATGTCAATAATGTTGAAGCCGTGTTTAATTATGATATTCCGAAAGATGAAGAGTATTATGTACATCGGATCGGACGTACAGGTAGAGCCGGTAAGACCGGAACATCCTATACCTTCGTTGCGGGGCGCGAAATTTATCGGTTAAGGGATATTCAGCGTTTCACAAAGTCTAATATTAAGTTGATGAAGCCGCCTTCTCTGATTGATATCGAAGAGACTAAGGTCCGGGGGATTTATGATGGCGTGAAAAGTATTTTGGCGAGCGGCCAATTGGATCGCTATGTCTCTTATATCGAAAAGATGATGGAAGAAGCAGCTGTAGCCGGGGTGCGTGAAAACGAGGCCACTTCACTGGACATGGCAGCTGCGCTGCTGAAGATGGTCATCGGCCAAAACCAGAGCGACTTGTCAGATAACATTTCAGCCGCGGCGACAGCAACGGCAACAGCAACGACAACAAGAACAGGAACGGAGGGGCGTAGAAGGCCGGCCCCCAATCCCGGTCGCGGTCAGTCGAATCAGGGACGCGGTCAATTCAGAAGAGCGTCCGGCACCGGCCGATCGGCAAAACGCAATCCAGCCAGGCCACACTAAATTACGTCGCGCGGACTGCTGATAAATGGGGGATTTCACTTGAACATTTCAAATGAAATCAACAATCTTGGCGGATTCCTACTCAGCAAAACACCTGTATAATGTACTAAGATAGACACAAGTGCGCAGAGAGAGGGATTATATTGGAAACTACAAGTGTCGTTCACAAAGAAAGGAGTGCTGCTAAAATTATCTTATGGGTAGCGGTATTTTTGGTGTTTTTCATAGTGGTAGCATTCTTCCTTGTTAACAATTTGTACAGCAAATCATTTGCCAGGTATGACAGACCAGAGCCATCGTATTCCGGCTTTATCCGGTTTAGTGACGTGGCTGACAAAATGGATATTACGGAAGTGCAATTTCCGTCCGGTCCCAATACACTGGCTGGCTACATCTTTGGCTCAGAAAACAATAAAGGGCTGGTCGTCATTGCCCATGGCCTGGGTGGTGGCGCCGAGAGCTATCTGTCAGATACGATGTATTTCGTTGAGCAAGGCTGGTGCGTGTTTTCCTATGACTGCACCGGCAGCCATGCCAGTGAAGGCAAAAATACACGTGGATTGCCGCAATCCGCGATCGATCTGGACGCTGCCTTGACCTATGTGGCCAGTAATGACACCTTGAACCATTTGCCGATTATGCTTTACGGTCATAGCTGGGGTGGCTACGCCGTTACCGCAGTTTTAAATTATGATCACAAGATTAACGCCGTGGCCAGTATTGCTGGCTACAATGCGCCGATTGAAATTTTGGTGGAACAAGCCCGCAATAGGATTGGGTTTTTTGCCTATGTCGCCTATCCAGTTGAGTGGGCTTACCAAAAGATGCTTTTTGGTAGTGCAGCCGACCTGACAGCCGTCGATGGCATCAACAATACCGAAACAGCGGTGCTGATCATTCATGGCACTGAGGATCAAGCAATATCATATAGCGGTGCCGCCATCATTGCGCACCGCGATGAAATTACGAACCCCAATGTCGTATATAAATCCTGTAGCGCTGAAAATCAAAACGGGCATAGCAGCCTCTTCCGTTCTACAGCTGCCACGGCTTATATTGATGAAAAGAACGCTGAGTATAAGCAGATCTATGATCAATGGAAAAAGAAAATACCAGACGACGTAAAAGCTCAATACTACGCCAATGTCGACAGGCAGCTTACTTCCGAACTGGATGCGGATTTTATGAATGAAGTCAACGAGTTCTTCGAGCAAAACCTGATCATAGAATAGCCGGCATCAGGGCGGTAGTTGATGTCAGTATTTACGAACTTCATAGGAAGCACATAGCATACCAAAATAAGTCGGTACCTGATATGATAGTAGTCTACCTTGCATCGACACTTCCAGCGTGGCTCCATAAAGTACTAACATTTGCCATAGACTATCCGGTTTGGCTGATGCAACGAGTCCAGGATCCAGCTTTAACAGATGTTCGAGATGACCGTCTCGCACAATCTCCTGCATGGCGGCATCGTATAAAGCCGCTGCCGGATCAAAGCCATAAGGTCCCTCGGCATGATGGGCATGGGCTTGATCGGCGCTGGCGATCAAGGCGACCTTATGTCCGCATTGTTCAGCTTTGCGGGCTATTATGCGGCCCAAGGTGACGAGATCGGTAAGCGGGATGGTGCGGCACGGTCCTATTAAGACTACTTTGGGTTTGCGATCCCAGTGGGCTCCCATAAACCATAAGGGGATCAGAGCACCCCAATCGAGCTGAAACCGCGATGCCGGTCCTTCCAAGGCACCAAAAAGAGCCCCAACTACCGGAAGATTGTGGGAGCGTGCTTCCTGCAAGATTTGTTCGGCCAATAACCGGTCACATACAAATTCGGCTTCGACCCGCCCGCCATTTTCCTCAAGGGCTCCACTGGTGTAATCCGTTGTCACAATGCTAATGGCAGTATCGAGCCGCAAGCCATGCGGAGTCACGACCACAATGGTATCAGGTGCAGAAGCAGCCATGTTCCGGCCAAGTTCTTCCAGGGCGCTGCGAGTCAGCGCAACCTGATCAAAATGAGATCCGGCCAGAGCAGGGATTAGTTCACTGCCGTGTGGCGCTATGCAGGCGTAAACCAAACCAGTAGATTTCATAATAACACCCCAAGAAAACAATATCATAGGCGGGCGGAGCTGGCAATGAACAATACAGATAGCGTTGTTTTGTGATACAATACAGTTTAATGGATTAGATCGCAAAAAAAAGGTCCAAAGGCGGATCTAAAGGCAGGTTTTAGCTTGACTGACTTTTTAATTAAGCTGTTTGTGAAAGATTATCAAAAGACATCGGAGGCGTCTGTTCGTCAGCGTTATGGCAAATTTGCCGGAGCGGTCGGCATCGTCTCTAACCTGGCGCTCTTTGTGATCAAAATCACCGCCGGTGTTATTTTTAACAGCATCGCCATTACAGCTGATGCTATTAACAACTTATCTGACTCCGGCTCATCTTTAGTTACGCTGTTGGGCTTCAAGCTTTCCGGAAAACCGGCCGATAAACAGCATCCTTATGGTCACGCGCGCATGGAGTATCTCTCCGGCTTAATTGTCTCGTTTCTGGTGCTATTTTTGGGACTCCAGCTGGTTAAGAGCTCTGTGGAGAAAATTATTAACCCGCAGGATACACAATTTACGTTGCTGACCTTGGCAACTCTCGTTGTTGCTATCCTGATCAAGCTCTGGCAATCTCTATTTTATCGTAAAATCAGTCGCCTCATTGATTCTACAGCACTGCTGGCATCCGCCGCTGATAGCCGCAGCGATATTTGGGCGACCTCTGCTGTATTGGTGGCGGCCCTAATCTCCCAATTTACCGGACATAATCTGGACGGCTATATGGGTGTCGGGGTGGCGCTATTGATCATATATACCGGTGCGCAATTAGTCAGGGATACTAGCAGCCCTTTGCTCGGCATGGCGCCCTCCAGGGAAATGGTTGATGGCATCTACCGTAAGATACTAAGCTATGAGGGCATTATTGGACTACATGACTTGCGGGTGCACAACTATGGCGCGTCGCAATACTTTGCCTCGGTACATTGTGAAGTGCCGGCTTCTCAGGATATTATGGTGAGTCATGATATTATTGATAATATTGAACGCGATTTCTTAAAAGAGCAGGGAATCCATATGGTTATTCATCTTGACCCGGTTGTCACCAATGATGCAAAAACCAATGCCCTTTGCCAGCAGGTGCAAGAAATCGTTATGGCGATTGCACCAGAAATAAGCATGCATGATTTTAGGGTGGTCTGGGGTGTTAGTCACACCAATCTGATATTCGATATTGTAGTGCCATTCGGTTTGTACCGGGATGATGATGACATTGTCAATGCAATTACCGAAAAGGTTTATCAGATTGATTCGGCCTACAATTCAGTGATTACAGTGGATCATCAGTATGTTCCGGATGCGTCGGACGTGGGTATTTAAGATGGTTGAATCGATGCGTATCATTGATCTTTCCAAGATAATTAACCCGCAAACCGCCGTCTACCCCGGTGATGCCAAAGTGCATTTTGAAACGGAAGCCTCTTTTGATGAGCAAGGCTATTGCCTTACCAGGATGCATTTAAGCACGCACACAGGCACGCATATTGATGCGCCGCGCCACTTCCTGAAAGAGGGCTGTGGAGTCACAGGTTTGGCTCTGGAGGCTTTTGTTGGCCCGGCAGTGTTATTGGACCTGAGGCCGCTGATGCTCCAACCTGGCCGGGAAATAACGCCTCAAACACTGGAGCCCCATCGGGATGCCTTTCAGCGGGGCGCACGGGTAATCATCAACACCGGCTGGACGGAGATTTGCCCGCCGGACGCAGCGGATCATTTTACAGATCATCCTGTTTTCACACCGCAGGCCATCCACTGGATTGCTGACCGACGTCCGTTGCTGGTTGGCATGGATTTACCGTCACCGCATTCGCAGCTGCAACGCGCCACCCATGAGCCCCTCCTGAGGGCGGGCATTGTACTGCTGGAAGGCCTGATTAACTTGAGCAGCCTGCCCCGAGAGTTTACGCTGATTGCCTTGCCTTTGGCGCTTGAGAATCTGGACGGTTCTCCGGTGCGGGCGGTTGCCATGATTCCCCCAAGACTTCCCAGATAAGGTGGCGTTCGGATGAGCAATATCATTCTGCTTGGCATTGTAAGCTTCATGACGGATCTTAGTTCAGAGATGGTTTATCCAATCATTCCGTTATACCTCACGGCTGTCTTTGGAGCCACTCCGGCAATTGTCGGCCTCATTGAGGGAATTGCCGAAAGCCTGGCTAGTCTGCTTAAGGTTTTTAGCGGCTATTGGGCAGATCGCTATAAGAATAAAAAGAGGCTGACTTTGATTGGGTACTCAGCGTCATTTTTCTATAAGGTTGCTCTACTATTAGCTGCTTCATGGCCAGGCGTCCTGGCGGCTCGCATTGTGGATCGCGTCGGGAAGGGGATTCGTACTGCGCCCCGCGATGTGCTCATTGCCGAAAGTGCAAATGCCAAAAAGCTGGGTGGCTCTTTTGGACTGCATAAAATGCTGGACATGCTCGGATCCGCGTTAGGAATTTTGGCATCCTATTTTTTATTGAGGATCAGTGCTGGTGGCAGTGCCAATATCGTTGGCTACCGCCGGATCTTCCTGATCTCAACGGTTCCTGCTGTGTTAGGTGTTCTGGCACTGCTACTGGTCAAAGAGCGCAAAAGCAAGAGTGCTCCAACACGAAAACTAAGTCTCAATTTCAGAACACTGGATGGTCGACTGAAAGCCTTTCTGATTATTGTTTTCCTGTTCACCTTAGGCAACTCATCCAATGCTTTTTTACTTCTCCGCGCAAGCAGCGTCGGCTTTGACGCACAATCAGTGATTCTGATGTATTTTCTGTTTAATATCGTGGCATCACTATTGGCTTACCCCCTCGGGAGACTTTCCGATCGAATCGGGCGCCGTGCATTGCTAGTTGGCGGCTATCTGATTTATGGCCTCGTCTATATCGGATTTGCCTATGTGACGACAAGGGCGGGGATGATTGCGCTGTTTGCCGCCTATGGAATATATACCGCCATGACGGCCGGTACCGAGAGAGCATTGATTACTGAAATAGCGCCTGCTAATCTGAGGGGAACGATGCTGGGCTTGCATGGTACGCTCGTTGGCATCGGCTTATTGCCAGCCTCATTGATCGCCGGCTTTCTCTGGAATACCTTTGGAGCAGCGGCACCCTTCCGGTTTGGCGGTATTCTTGGACTGGCAGCTGCTGTGGCTGTCGCGTTTGTGCTCAACCGCCGTTTTGAGGTGCGAGCCTAGCCGAGCTCTTTTTCAGCCGAGCTCTTTTTCAGCCGAGCGCAATTTTCAGATGGTGGACGTATTCCGTAACGTGCGGCACGCTATGCGGACCATATTTTTCTATTAGGCGGGCGATTACACTTCCGGCGATTACGCCGTCGCCTGCGCTGCAGCCTGCGTTGACAGCACAGGGAATCTGTTTAACCCTTTTTACTTCATTGATCAACTCCTGCACCGCAGCTGGTTCTGCGTCTGGCGGCATCATGCAGCAAATAAAGCCTTGCGCCTGTTCAGCAATTTTCTGGATTCGGTCCCGGGAAGTCAGCGTAATCATCGCGATGAGACTAACGTCATTGGCGCGGCAATCGGGGAGCAGTTCATCCCGTTCTTCGAAAGGCATGTCTGGGACGATTACCGCGCAGACAGCCACCTCGCGGCAATTATTCATAAACCGGGTAGTGCCATACGCAAAGATCGGATTGAGATATGACATAAAGGCGATTGGAACATTACAGTATTGACGCAAGCGCCGCAGCATAGCGAAGATTTTGTCCAGGGTGGCACCGCCAATTATGGCTCTTGACTCAGCCTTCTGGACGACAGGGTCTGCAGCAGTCGAATCCGAAAATGGAATACCCAACTCAATTAGATCTGCTCCGGCCCGCGCCATCTGCGCAATTAATTGTTCGGTGGTCGTCAAGTTAGGATCACCGGCTGTGATAAAGGGAATTAGGGCTCTGCCATTAGCAAAAACATGCGTCAAATTACTCATTAATTTGTCCTCCTCTACAACGTGCAATCGCCGCCACATCTTTATCGCCTCTACCGGAAAGACATATCACCATAACCTGATTTTTATCCAGTGACGGGGCCAGTTTGCGTGCATGGGCCACCGCGTGAGCGCTTTCAATGGCCGGAATGATGCCTTCCGTGCGCGCCAAATACTCAAACGCATCCACCGCTTCGTCATCCGTGACAGCCACATATTCTGCCCGGCGGCTATCACGTAGCAGGGCGTGTTCCGGGCCTACTCCAGGATAATCAAGGCCAGCAGAAATGGAATAAACTGGGGCGATTTGGCCGTACTCGTCCTGACAGAAATAGGATTTCATGCCGTGGAAGATGCCCGCTTTTCCCAATGTCATAGTAGCGGCGTTTTGATTAGTATGGAGACCACGCCCGGCTGCCTCACAGCCAATGAGGCGAACCTCAGGATCGTCCACAAAATCACTGAACAGGCCAATGGCATTGCTGCCGCCACCTACGCAAGCCAGCAAAACATCCGGCAGGCGGCCTTCTATTTTTAGCAGCTGCTGTTTCACTTCCCGTCCAATCACACTCTGAAAATCGCGGACAATGGTGGGGAAGGGGTGTGGTCCGACAGCGGAACCGATTACATAGTGCGTGTCAGATAGACGCCTGGTCCATTCACCCATGGTTGCATTAACAGCGTCTTTGAGCGCCTGCGTGCCGCTGGTCACGGGGTGGACTTTAGCCCCCAGTAATTCCATGCGGTAAACGTTTAAGGCCTGGCGTTCAGTATCTTCCTTACCCATAAATATTTCGCATTCCATATCCATCAAAGCCGCAACAGTAGCGGTGGCGACGCCATGTTGTCCGGCGCCTGTTTCCGCGATAACCCTGGTCTTACCCATGTATTTGGCGAGTAGGACCTGCCCAAGTACGTTGTTGATTTTGTGCGCCCCGGTATGGTTTAAGTCCTCGCGCTTCAGATATACTTTTGCGCCTCCCAGATCGCGGGTCATTTTGGCGGCATAATAGAGCAAGGATGGACGTCCGGCATAATTGGTTAATAAGTCCTCCAGCTCAGTAGTGAAGGCCGGATCGTCTTTGAAGTGTTGATAGGCTTCTTCCAGTTCGATGACTGCGTGCATCAGCACTTCGGGAATATACTGACCACCATGAATGCCAAATCTACCTTTGGATACTGACTCAATCGATTCAAACACAGGAATCGCTCTTTCAGCCACTGAAAACACACCCCTCCAAATTAGTAATAAAAAAAGCCTTTGTCCCAAAACAGGGACAAAAGCTTTCAAGCTTCTGCGGTACCACCCAAATTGACGCATAAAACGCCCGCTCATTTTGTATACCATCATATACACCCAGCTGATAACGGGTAGGGCCCCCGTAAGCGCCTAACTCCCGGTAATGTGCCTGCTGTACCTTCCTCTAAGTGAGAGGTGAGGGTGAGGACATGCCGGTTTCGGGCTTCCCTCGCAAGTCCATTCAGAATCATCTTTATAACCGCATTCTCACCGGCTGGCGGCTCTCTGAGTATAAGTAATGATTCTTACTCGTCTTGCTCATCGGTTTTACATATTACCAGTACTATAGCACCATGAAAATTTAAAGTCAAGCTTACATCATAATTCTAACTGTGCCAATATATGTAAACCGATTTTCGCCTCGTCCAAGGTTATAATAACTGCGAAGCGTATGGTGATACTAATTCCAGAGTGGATCAGCGGTGTCTGAACAAAGGGAAAGGGCAAAGGGGCGAATTTAGCGATGGCTGCGACAATGATGCGCGATCGGTTCATGCGCGGCTTATTGGCCGGCTTAATTGGGGGCATTGCTGCATTGGCAGTCAACTTGTTTTCCACTGAAGTATTGAAATTTGGTGACCTACACTTTTATGAAATATCCGGTGTGATGATTTTCGGACATTTGCCCCGGGGACTGATGCAGTCCATTTTCGCTGAAATTGGACACATTGGACTTTCAGCTGGTGTGGGAATTGCCCTGGCATATTTGCTGCCCAAGATCAAGACTAGTCATCTGTGGGTCAAGGGTGCTTTTGCCGGACTGGCGGTCTGGTTTGCGGTCTATGCTATCACGGTGCTGTTCAAAGTCCCGTCTGTTCATAAGACCGGCTTTCCCTCGGCACTGACCAACTTTCTGGCATCCGTCGTTTATGGGCTTGTTACCGTACTAATGCTGCGTAAATTCGATCATATGGCTGATAAGACCAAGGTATAAAGGGCGTCAATGCGTCAGACAGTAAGCGTTAGTGCACAAAGAGCCTTCCTGAGAAGGCTCTTTGTGACGTCTTTTGAAACCTTATTCTTTCACCGGTGCCCGGCGCATCAGCAGGAAAATTAGTCCGCAAAAGAAGACGGATGTCGCGAGGAGGTTCAGTACCGCAACGTAGGAGTTTGAATCTGTAATGCCCCAATAGAATGAGATAAAATTGCCGATGGCTATAAAAACACTTCCGCCGATCAGCTTATTCAGCCAGATCAGCAAAATAGTAACATAGACTGGCGAAAGCGAGACCACTATTTTCAATAGTGCGCTACTGCGATAATAAACCAGGTTAATCAGCCAGCCAAGTAATGAGACACAAAAGAACAGGGCAAAAGTCCATGCAACGACAGCAATTATGCTATTGCTTTCATAGAGCATATTGTACAGCATCTCATGTCTTGTGAATACTTGGGATATTAGTCGCAGTCCTGTTTCAACCAGGGTAGCTAAGGCAGCTATGCCAGCCATAGCTATTAAGCTTTCACGGAAGTAGCGCTTGCGGGATACACCATTAGCTGAAGTAAACTTGAAACTCTCTTTAAAGCTATTTAGACCACATACAAATAGGAAAATCAATGCGGCGCTCTCATTGTTGTAACCACCGCCGCGTTCTTTGACAGACAAAAACCAGGTCAAAATCATTAATAATAGTGAGATTGAATAGAAAATGCCCATGGCTTTTAGACAATCCATGAACTTCAGTTTTGCTACGCTAAGAGAATTCTTCATTATGACAACCTCCTTCACTTCAATTGGTGAGATAGATAAAGAGCTTTTGGAGCGGCGCGCCTGAGATATCCAAGCCTAATGCTTCAGCGTCTCTGCGTATCTGGGAGTTAAGTTGCTCATAAACGGCGGCCGACTTTAAGCGCCCCAAGGTTTCTTGATGAATGACTTTACGATTTTTGATAAATTGGTCTACTTTGGCGTCTGCGCCCGAAACAGTATAAGCCGACTGGAGCAATTGCTCGACTGGTTGATGCAAGACCAGGCGGCCGTCTTTGATGATGATCGCCTCTTCCAGCACATCCGCAATTTCATCAATTAAGTGCGTAGAAATGATAATGGTCTGCGGATGCTCATTATAGCGCGCCATTAATTCGTGGTAAAACAAATCGCGGTGATTGGCGTCCAGACCGAGCACTGGCTCATCAAAGATTATCACCGGCGCATTGGAGGCCATCGCCAAAATCAGCTTCATAATCGAGCTATAACCAGTCGACAATGTCTTGACCTGTTTGCGTAAATTTAGCGCGAATTTATGGGCTAAAGCCTGTGCGTATTCCATATCAAATTGGGGGTAAAACTCGCGTGTCCACCGAAACACCTGGCTAATGCGCATGCCTGAGGGGTAGAGTTTCATTTCAGTCATGTAGAACATTTGCGATTGAACACGGTCGTTTTCAATGACACTCTCATTATTGAAAAGTATCTCTCCGGAGGTGGGGAAGATTTTGTTGGTCAGAATGTTAAGCATGGTTGTCTTACCAGCACCATTGCGTCCCAGCAGACCGTAAATCTTCAAAGGTTCCAGCACTAGTGAGGCATTGTCCAATGCCTTCACTGGGCCGTATTCTTTAGTAACCTGCCTGAACTCGATTAGTCCCATTTAGATACCCCTTTCGATCATGGTAATAATTTCATTTTTACTGATATTCAACTTTTTGGCTTCTTCCAGGAGCGTGCGAATAAAATTTTCGTAGAATACGTCACGCCGTTTTTCCATAATTTTTTCCTTGGCACCAGTGCACACAAACATTCCGACACCTCGCTTTTTATAGAGAATTCCATCGTCGACCAGCAGATTAACACCCTTGCCTGCGGTGGCGGGGTTGATCTTAAAATTGACGGAGATTTCGGTCGTAGAAGGCACTTGGGTTTCTTCTTCAAAGACACCCCGCAAGATGTTATCCTCAATCGCTGACGCCAGTTGTAGATATAAAGGCGTTTCGCTGTTAAAATCAAGTAGCAGCATACAGTCACCTCCTTCTGCGTCACTACGTCGCGTGGTCCAGGAGACAGTTAAATGGTTAAACAGTTAGATGGTTGGATGGTTAATTACCGCTGTAACTAACAATATAAGAACCACTGACATTAGTCAAGAGGGTTTTGCCAAAAAAGGGCGTAAAGACTAAATAGAAAAAACCCGCCTTGCCGGGCGGGTAATTACTCGTGCGTTGCCGTGTATGTCTTTGCTTATGAATGGTTCACAGCCTACTGCAGATCATTGGTAATTGCTTCAGCAATATTGTTCATGTGATCCGCCACACGCTCAATATTAGAGATAATATCAAGGAAAATAACACCAGACTGCAACAGACAGAAACCTCTCTCGAGGCGATCAATATGACTGGCACGTAAATCATCCGTAAAATTATCAATACGTTCTTCGCGCTTCATGATTAAAACTGCCTGCTCCGGGTCATTATGGTCCAGAGCGGCCATTGTTTCGAAGAACATCAGCTCAATTTCATTGTTCAACTCGTTGAGTTCCGCAATAGCTTGATCGGAAAAAACCAAATGTTTGCTCATTTTTTCGCGAGCTAACTCTACCAGGTTTTCGGCATGGTCGCCGATGCGTTCGATATCGTTGATACTATGAACCAAGGCCGGAATCTTGGAGGAGACATCTGCTCCGATATCTTTTTTAGAAAGATCAATCAAATACTTGGTAACTTGCTCTTGTAATGCATTGATTTGGTCTTCATCTTTGGTGACTTGATCCAGAATGTCAGGATCTTCATTGATGAATCCCTTAAAAGCCTTTTGAATCATGCCCCGGGTAATATCGGCTGCTTCTTTAATTTCGCGGATCGTCGCATCAATTGCAACGACAGGCGTTTCCAGAAAACGAGGGTCTAGATGCTTGGTCTTTCCGGTCGCTTTTTCTTTGCCTCTGTCGGGGACGATCCATTCCAGGAAACGGACATATAAACCGGTGAACGGCAGGAAAACAACAGCGCTGAGAACATTGAAAATGGTGTGAGAGTTGGCGATTTGCTGGCCAATATCTGTGGAGGTCATCTGGATTAGGCCGCGGAAGATTGCAAAGATTGCCATGGCCAGGAGCACACCGATCACGTTATAAATGGTATGGGCCCAGGCTGTGCGACGGGCAGAAATGTTTGCTCCAATGCTAGCCATTTGTGCAGTAATACAAGTACCAATATTGTCACCAAGCATTAGACCAATAGCGCCATTCAAGTCAATCAGACCAGCCTGCGCCAGAACCATGGATATTCCTATGGTAGCGCTGGACGAATGCACCAGCATCGTGGCGAGCATCCCCAGGATTACGGCAATAAAGGGCTGATTGGCATAGTGCTCAAAAAAGTAGCGCACAGAAGCATTGTCTTTAATGAAAGGTACGCCTTCGTTGAGAATCTTTAGGCCTAAAAACATCAGGCCGAAGCCCATCAGAGCCGATCCGATATCTTTTGCGCGTCTGCGCTTTGCCAGGAATTGCACGGCAAAACCCAAGCCAACCACCAGCAGGGCAATGTCAGTTAGCTTAAATGTGTAGTACTGCGCCATAAACTGGGCGGTAATAGTGGTTCCGATATTCGCACCATAGATGATGCCGACGGCGTTTTTCAAATTAATCAGACCAGCATTGACAAATCCAACTGCGAGGACAGTTATTGCTGTACTGCTCTGAACCAGCGCGGTTAGAACGCCACCGGCGACAGTCGCCTTCCAGACACGACCGGTCAGGGCGGAAAGTACCTTTTTCATGACCGGGCCAGAGACCCTTTCGAGGCTGTCACCCATCATTTCTACGCCGTACATAAGCAAGGCTGTACCACCAATAAGGCCGATAATAAGCTGCATCATAGTCTTTTACTACCTCCGTAAGGAATCGTGATGATGATTAATCGATACTTGTCCGTATATAGTATACACTTTCAATTGCAGGCGGTACAGAGCAAAACTGGATGAACAGTGATGAAAAAACCTAAAATCGATAAGCTAAAACCTAAAAATTCAAAAATGTGCGTTTTTAATGGGGCGAACACCTGTTTCCGACCACAAATGACGGACTAATCTTATATTATTAAATTATACCAAGAAAACCATGGATGGAGTTGCGAAGGAAGGTTGATTTGCGTGACGGAGCTACAGAAGCTTAATGTTATTTGTCCATCCTGTGATCATGAGTTCAGGACCTATCTTTGCAGCCATCAGTCTGCGGAAAACGTGTCTGGAGAACCCAAGCCGGCGAGATTGGCTGAACCGACCAGAAGGGATCTCATCTCCACAGAATTTAGGCCGTATTTGGTTGGTGTAAAACCCCTTCATTTTCAGGTTCATACCTGTCCATTTTGCGGTCTAACCGGTAACATCGCCAGATTTACCGGTAGTATGGTTCTACCAGTGGAGGAAGGGCTGCGGGCATTTCTGCGGGAACATATTGTTCCCTTGCTCAGGCAAGATCTTTCCTGGATGAGCTTTTCCGGTGAGCGCTATGAGTTTTCGGCCATGATTATGGAGTACGAAAACGCGGAGCCTCAGAAAATCGGACTGCAGTATTTAAAAGCAGCTTGGTGCGCCAGTGATTTGTTCCATAAAAAAGAGCGGCAATACAGGATGCGGGCGGCCGATTTTTTCCGGAAAGCTTTGCCTGATGGGATTGGTGGAACTGACGACCCTGACGGCAACATAGCACTTCCGCCAGAACGGGAAGCACTTTTGAAGTATATGATTGGTGAACAGTATCGACGGGTCGGCCATTCCGCACATGCGGCAGAGTGGTATGACCATGCTCAAAGTCTGGCAGGCACAGATTCACTACTGGCGGCCTTGGCTGAGCAACAGAAAACAAATCCGCAAGAGTATCTGAGTGAGGAGCAGCGGGTGATCGAGTATCAGCTACCGGGGTTAGTCGGTTGTGTGATCCTAAGAAATAATTAATCCTGGATGACAGATAACACGCTAATCATGTTGAGCTTGCATGGCGAAGAATATGACATAAGACTGCGGCCCGGGATCGCATCTATTCAATGATACAAAGAAGGCTGCCCGTGGGGCAGCCTTCTTGATCCAATTTGTGTTTAGGCTCTGTGGCAGGCGACTTGGTGTTTGCCTCCGACGTCTTTCAGTAGGGGCTCCTGCGCATGGCAGATGTCCATCACTTCGCTGCAGCGGGTCTTAAACCGGCAGCCGGGCGGAGGGTTGATGGGACTAGGAACGTCGCCTTCCAGAATAATGCGCGTGCGCTGACGCTCAACAGCGGGATCCGGAATCGGAATTGCTGAAAGCAGCGCTTTTGTGTATGGATGCATCGGATGATCATAGAGCTCATTCGAAAAGGCGGTTTCGACGATTTTGCCGAGATACATAACCGCCACGCGATTGGAAATGTGCTTGACCATCGATAAGTCATGGGCAATAAACAGATAGGTCAAGCCAAACCTATTCTGCAGATCTTCCAACATGTTGACGACCTGCGCCTGAATCGAGACGTCCAGGGCGGAGATCGGTTCGTCGCAGATAATGAAGCTCGGACTCACGGCCAGAGCACGTGCCACGCCGATTCTTTGGCGCTGTCCGCCCGAAAATTCATGCGGATAGCGGTTGGCATGTTCCCTATTCAGGCCGACCAGGTCAAGCAGCTCAAAGATGCGATCGGTGCGTTCCTGGCCACGAGCCAGTTTGTGAATGTCAAGGGGCTCGCCAATGATATCTCCGACAGTCATGCGGGGGTTCAGCGACGCATAAGGGTCCTGGAAGATCATTTGCGCTTTGCTGCGGAAAGGTTTTAAATCGGATTCGTGCGTTTTGAAGATATCCACGCCGTCAAAGAACATCGCGCCGCCAGTGGGCTCGTATAAACGTGTAATGGTGCGTCCCACGGTTGTTTTACCGCAACCGCTTTCACCAACCAGGCCCAGCGTCTCGCCACGCTCAATATGAAAGCTGACGTCGTCAACGGCTTTGAGAATACCATTCTCGGTATCGAAGTATTTCTTTAGGTTCGAAACCTTTACCAGAGTGTCAGTGGCGCTTTCAGGTTTTACAGCATTAACCGCACTCATCATTGGGCGGGACCTCCTTTCGCAGCCAGATGCGCCGCAGCAGCCGGATGCGTCAGCCAGCACGCTGTTTCATGCTCGCCTTCAATGTTGGCAAGCTCCGGTTTTTGACGCTGGCAGATTTCCATGGCATAGTCGCAGCGGGGCCAGAATTCGCATCCCTCCGGAGGTGCCAACAGATCGGGCGGCTGTCCCAGAATTGAGTGCAGGCGTCTGCGCTCTCTGGCATCAACGCGCGGAACCGATTTGAGCAAACCCCAGGTATACGGATGTTTCGGATTATAGTAAATGTCGTCCGGAGTTCCTCGTTCAATGATGCGCCCGGCATACATGACCTGAATGCGGGTACACATGCCGGCAACCACGCCTAAGTCATGCGTAATCAGGATAATGGCAGTATTGAGTTTTTGCCTCAGTTCGCGCATCAGATCCATGATCTGAGCTTGAATGGTTACATCAAGTGCGGTGGTCGGTTCGTCGGCAATCAGCATTTTCGGGTTACATGATAAAGCCATGGCAATCATGACACGCTGCCTCATACCGCCGCTAAATTCGTGAGGATATTGCTTTACACGCATGGCCGGCGAAGGAATGCCGACCAACTCAAGTAGTTCGACCGAGCGCTTGGCTGCCTGGGCTTTGGTCATATTTTGATGCAGCTGCAACGATTCGGAGATCTGCGTCCGGATCTTCAGGACCGGATTAAGCGAAGTCATGGGATCCTGGAAGATCATGCTGATTTCGTTGCCCCGGATATGCTGCATTTCGCGTTCGCTAAGGCTGGCTAAGTCCCGGCCGTCGAAATCAATTTCTCCTTCGACAATTTTGCCATTCGGCGGCAGCAGCCGCATGATCGATGTGGCTGTTACGCTTTTGCCGCATCCAGATTCACCGACAATACCCAGCGCCTCGCCGGGGGCAACGGAGAAGCTGATACCATTGACTGCCTGAACGGTACCGGCATAAGTTTGGAAATGAGTACGTAAATTACGGACTTCAAGTAAATTAGCCATATACAGTCCTCCTTAGCGGCGCATCCTGGGATCAAGCGCATCACGCAAGCCATCACCCAGGAAGTTAAACGCAAGCATTGTAATACAGATGGCAGCCGCGGGGAAAAACAGTAAATGGGGGTACGACTGGATTGCCTGTGCACCTTCATCAGCCAAAACGCCCCAACTGGCCATAGGTGCGGCGACTCCCAGGCCGATGAAGCTCAGAAAGGCTTCCTGAAAAATGGCCTGGGGAATATTAAGAGTGGCGCTGACGATAATTGGGCCCATCGAGTTGGGTATCAAATGCTTCAACATGATGCGCCACTTGTTGGCACCGACCATACGGGCGGCCAAAACATACTCTTGTTCTTTAATGGCGAGTACCTGGCCTCTGACAATGCGGGCCATACCGATCCAGTAAACCAGTCCAAGTGCAATCAGGATATTCTTTAAGCCGGGTTGGAACAGCACCATCAACAGGATTACTACCATCGTCAGCGGCACGGTGTAAATGACATCGACAATGCGCATCATGACATTGTCGACACGTCCGCCGAAGTATCCGGAGATGCTGCCATATAATACACCGATCGTAAGGTTGATCAAACTGGCAAAGAAACCGATGGCCAAGCTGATCCTGGCCCCATAAAGTACCCTGACAAAGAGATCACGTCCCAGATTGTCTGTACCGAACCAGTGTTCCTTGGAAGGTGACGCTAACCGATTATCGTAATCCTGATCCGAATAATTGTACTTGCAGAAAAACGGACCAATAATAGCCCCAAGAACCATGATGATGATTACGAATAGGCCAATCATTGCCAGGGGGTTCTTTTTGAGACGCCGCCTGGCGTCTTGCCAGTAGGTTGTGCTCGGACGGGCAATTGTTTGTGCCATTTGGATGTCTTTGGCTACCGGACGAAACTGATTAACATTAACTGGTGTTTCCATTCGCGTCACTTCCTCCCGTCCATCAGGCGGATCCGCGGGTCGACCAGCGTATAAGCAAGATCAACCAAAAAGTTCAGACCTACCAGAAGTAGTGAATCGAAAAAGGTGATTCCCATAATCACAGTATAGTCACGGTTATTAATACTCTGGACAAAGTAGCGTCCGAGTCCCGGGATGGCAAAGATTTTTTCAACAACAAAGCTGCCGGTCAGAATCCCAGCAACCAACGGGCCGAGGTAGGTAATGACAGGAATCAATGAATTCTTGAGAGCGTGGCGGTAAATAATGACCCGCTGACTGAGTCCTTTGGATTTTGCAGTGCGGATGTAATCCTGCTGCAGCACTTCGAGCATGCTCGAGCGGGTTAATCTGGCCACAAATGCCATCGGAAAACCTGCCAGAGAAATTGTGGGCAGAACCATGTGTTTGAGTTCCCCCCACATAGCTGCGGGAAGCCAGCCCAGCTTCAGGGCAAAGACGTACATGAGCAGTGTGGCCATAACAAAGCTTGGCACTGATACTCCTATTACAGATAAAAACATTGCCAGCTGATCCTGCCATTTATTTTGGCGTAAGGCCGAAATGATGCCAGCCGGTATTCCGATTAATAATGACAGAAATACTGCTGATAGACCCAACTGCGCAGAAACGGGGAAGTGGTCGGTTATGATTTCATTAACATCGCGGCCTTTCTGTTTGAATGAAGGGCCGAGGTCCCATTTGACTAGACGTACCATATAGTCCGCATACTGTGTAAGCAGCGGATCATTCAAGTGATAGCGTTCTTCAATGTTTGCAAGGATTGAAGGTGGCAAAGCCTTTTCCCTTGCAAACGGACCGCCCGGCAGGGCTTTCATTATAAAGAAGGTAAGTGTCGCTACCACCCAAATTGCCAAAATCATGGAAATGAAGCGTCTGAGTAAGTAACGCGCCATTGATTCATCTCCTCAGGTGTTGCGATATTAAAATATAAGAGGTACGCGCCCGGAGGCGCGTACCTCAGAGAATGTGATTTAGTGAGCTTCGATATAAGAGTATTTAAGGTCAATATGACCGGTGACGAGACGGATCATGTCCTTCACCCAAGGCTTCATTAGGTACGGGCGGGTGTAGAAGTAGATTGGGATAATCGGCATTTCTTTCATCAGGATGTCTTCAGCCGCATGCATCGCTTTGACGCGCTCAGCCTGAACGCCTGAATTCATAACGGTTTTGATCAGTTCGTCATATTTGGGGCTGCCCCAGTTGGTATCGTTGTTGCCACCGCCGGTAACCCACATATCAAGGAAGGTCATCGGGTCGACGTAGTCACCAATCCAGCCAGCGCGGGCGACGGAATAATCGCCGGTGTTACGGCTTTCCAGATACACACCCCACTCCTGATTGGTAAGGGTTACATTGATACCAAGGTTCTTTTTCCACATTTCCTGAATTGCTTCCGCAATGGTCTTGTGCATTTCATTCGTGTTATACAGGATTGAAAGGGTCGGGAAGCCTTTACCGTCGGCATACCCAGCATCGGCCAAAAGCTTCTTGGCTTCGGCAACTTGTGCGGTCTCTTTAAGGTAGGCTCCGCCAGCTGTGCGGAAGTCAGTGCCTGATTTGAGATCCGGAATGCCAAACGGGACATAAGCAGTGGCCGGTTTTTGACCGCCGGCTGTGATCTGAGTAATAGTGGTACGGTCGATTGCCATGGACAGGGCATGACGAACACGCACATCGCTTAGCGGTTTCACGTTAACGTTAAGCAAGTAATAATAGCAACCGAGGTACGGGCTGATGGCCAGCTTCTTCTCTTTCTGCAGGCGTGGGAATTCTGCTGGTGGCGGGTTATCGCCGTAATCAAGCTCACCGGTTTCAAACATAGTAAGCTCGGTGATCTGTGAGTCAATCAAAGTAATGACTACTTTATTGAGCTTGACGTTCTTGGCATCCCAATAGAGCGGATTCTTCTCAAGTACGAGCTGAGAGTTATGCTTCCATTCAGTCATCTTAAAGGGACCAGCCGAGATATAGGTTTTGGGACTCATGAACCATTTATCAGGATTAGCTTCGACAGTCTTGGGATGGACCGGCAGCAAGGTCGGGAAGGCGCAAAGTGACAACCAGTAACCAGTCGGAGCATTTAACTCGACTTGCAGGGTGCGGTCGTTAATAGCTTTAACGGCCACATCGGCAGCTTTGCCTGTGCCTTCAGTATAGGCTTGAGCGCCTTTAATGTACCAGAGTTGGTAGGCGTACTCTGCCATGGTTTCGGGAGCGAGGGCCCGCTTCCAGGACCATTCAAAATCTTGGGCAGTGATGGGGTCGCCATTGTTCCATTTGGCATTGCGCAGATGGAAGGTGTAGGTTTTGCCATCCTTTGAGATGTCCCACTTTTCAGCAATACCAGGTGCCGGGTTGCCGTCTTTGTCGAGGCGGGTTAAACCTTCATGCAGGTTCAACAAAATGGTCGATTCAGCAACGCCAGTTGATTTCGCCGGATCAAGAGTTTCCGGCTCAGCAACGCCAAGATTCATGGTCAAAGTCTGGTCCTTGGCGGGTGCTGCAAAAACGCTGGCAGCCAAGGCAGTGGCTACCATGAGGCAGACGAGAACTAATGTGGTTCTTCTCATCAAATTTCCCCCTATCTTCATATTCAAAAATGGCAAAGACCGAAAACTGCCTCCGACCCTAAAAGCATTTTCCAGTTTCACCTTGTCATGGTACATTTGACATCCGATTCAAGAATCCTCTGACATAATACTGGTAATTTGCATTAAAGGATTAAAACATTCTTTATTACTAGAGCCACCTGTTTTGGAAGATATACAGCTAATAATTCAGCGCAGTAAATTATTATGATCAGTTATGCTGCGGCATGTGTTTTTTTGAACGGCAGTAAAGCAATCAATGGAAACTGGCCTGCCTTGGATGAAGCAGTCGCCGCCAAAAATGGTTTTGCCAAAAGTAAAGGTTCTAGTTGCCCTGGAAAGAATGTATAATCAGGGAAGAATGAATGGAGAACTTCGGGGACGTTCATTTATAGAAGGTGCTAAAATGCTTATCTCAAGTAAACAAAACAGGCAAGTAAAGGAATGGCGGAGCCTGAAGCGTTCTGAAGAAGCACGCCGGTCGGGAAAAGTGCTGTTTGAAGGAGCACACCCGGTCCTCCAGGCGCTTGATCATCAGGGAATGGTGGAAAAGATCATTGTCTGCCCCGAACTCGCCAGGCCTGAAACGGCGTTGCTGGTCAGAAAACGTGCATCTACCAGCGGTGCTGACTTGGTTGAGGTTTCCCAGGAGGTTTTTGATTCAATTACGGACCGCGACGGACCATCAGGGATCGCGGCTGTAGCCCGCCTTAAAATAGGCACCCTCAATGACTTCATTCCTATTCCTGCTTCCGACAGGACGCGTGAATTGTATATCGCATTGTGGCAAATAGAAAGCCCTGGCAATCTTGGAACAATCATACGTACCGCTAATGCGTTTGCCGCGAGGGGAGTCATTTTGGGTGGTGATTGTGTTGACCCATACAATTCCAAAACGGTGAAAGCTAGCATGGGTGCCATTTTTCACACCCAACTGGCGCACGTGCAGGATTTGGATGCACTGACAAACTGGAGCCGAAAATTCGGTTGTCATTTAATAGGTACATCTGCGCACGGAGAGCAAATTGTGCCAAATGAGTGGGAACCCGGGTTTCCTTTAATGTTACTGTTTGGGAGTGAAGGCAGCGGATTGCCGGCAGAGGCGGCGTCGCTGGTGGACGGCATGGTACGCATTCCCATGTATGGAGTTAATACCTCGCTGAACCTGTCATCGGCAGTCGCCATTCTGGCTTATCTGGCATTTTGCAGCGGTTGAACAGGGAGCTGGGAACCCCGGGGACGGTTCTAAAAGTGCAAAATGACAATTAGTCCCAAAATGCACTTTTAGAACCGTCCCCAGAGTTCCGTTATTATGGAGGATTTACGGTGAAAAAACCGAAGCGCTTGTGGTCGCTGCTTTTCAAAATGGTCTTGGTAACGGCCTTATTAGGATGTTTTCTTTACCGTGAAAACAACGCCCTTAAATTGAGTGTTGATGAGGTGCACCTGCTGGAATTACCGGACGCTCTGGACGGAATCCGGATTATCCATCTATCTGATCTGCACAGCAAGTGGTTCGGTTCGGAACAGCAAAAATTGGTGGCATTGATCGAAAAGCAGGAACCGCATGCCATTGCTATTACCGGTGATGCTATTGACGCGCGCTCCAAAGATGAGCAGCCGGTGTTGACGTTGATAAGACGGTTAAGCCCGATTGCGCCTTTGCTGTATATCAACGGAAACCATGAAACAAAGCTGCGCGATTTGGAGGGGTTTCTGGAACGCGCCAGAGGGGCGGGCGCACTGGTATTGGAAAGCGACAGTGTTACCGTTCCGTTTGGTGATGGCGAGATTATTTTTGTTGGCATGGCTGATCGGGGTCAGAGTTCAATCACTCCGCAATGGCTTGAGACAGAAGCACAAAAAGCATTTGCAGAGGTCATGCCGGGAAGTTTTGTTGTCTTGCTGGTGCATCGTCCTGAAGTGTTTACCCATTATGCACTATTGCCTGCGAATTTGATTCTGGCAGGGCACGCCCACGGCGGGCAATTCCGGTTGCCTTTGATTGGCGGGCTGTATGCTCCGGGACAAGGATTTTTTCCCCGATTCGATAGCGGTTTGTACCGCAGTGAAGCGTCGGGCGAAGCGGCCGGTCCGGTTATAATTGTTAGCCGAGGTCTTGGCAATAGCATCTTCCCGCAAAGACTATTTAATCGTCCGGATGTGCGCCTGGTGATATTGAGAAAGAAATAGCGGTGCAAGCTGCGGCGAAAGCAGGCTGCAACTGGAAAAAAGGTTGCTAATCGGCTTAACCGTGGAATCTTATTATTTTGGATATTTTTATCGCTGGAGGAAGGATTCCGCAGTGATAGAAAGAATAGTGTTTACGGACGTGTATCTTGTATACAAGAGTTACGTTTTGAATCTGATTGCGGTCCCCAAGTGGCAGTATACAATGATACAAAAGACCCGGCGGATTAAAGCCGCCCGGGCGTTTTGTGCGCCCGAACTCGTGGGGAGGAGTTGGAGTTCGAAAGTCCGCAGATCTGCGGTATTATAGAAAATACGGAGGGGAGTTAGTAATGAATCAGTATGTTTCCGGCATTATTGAGGACCTGCGTAAAAAGAACCCCGGGGAACCAGAATTTATCCAGGCGGCTACCGAAGTTCTCGAATCGTTATCAGTAGTTGTGGATAAGGATCCCAAATACCAAAAATACGGTATCCTCGAGAGAATCGTGGAACCGGAGCGCTCCATTATCTTCCGCGTGCCCTGGCAGGATGATAAAGGCCAGATCCATGTCAACCGCGGCTATCGGGTACAGTTTAACAGTGCGATCGGACCCTACAAAGGCGGCATCCGTTTCGCTCCCAGTGTCAACCTTAGTGTTATGAAATTCCTGGGTTTTGAGCAAACCTTTAAGAACAGCCTGACCAGCCTCCCGATGGGCGGCGGCAAGGGCGGCAGCGATTTCGATCCGCGCGGCAAGTCAGAAGCGGAAGTCATGCGTTTTTGCCAGAGCTTCATGAACGAGCTGTTCCGCCATATCGGTCCTGATACTGACGTCCCGGCTGGTGACCTTGGTGTTGGTGCCCGCGAAATCGGTTTCATGTTTGGACAGTATAAGCGCCTGATCAATCGTTTTGAAGGCGTATTCACCGGTAAGGGCTTTAACTGGGGCGGCAGCCGGATGCGTCCGGAAGCCACCGGTTTTGGTGCCACCTACTTCTTGCAGGAAATGCTTAAGACCAAGAACCAAAGCTTGGAAGGCAAAACGGTTGCTGTTTCCGGGTTTGGTAACGTAGCTTGGGGCGTAGTCCAGAAAGTCGGCCAACTAGGCGGTAAAGTAGTCACGATCAGCGGACCGGACGGATTCATCTATGATAAAGACGGTGTCGTTGGAGCCGAGAAGGTCGAGTACATGCGTGAAATGCGTGCCAGCGGCCGCGACCGTGCACAGGATTATGCTGATAAATTCGGGGTTGAGTTCCATGCCGGTAAACGGCCGTGGGGCGTCAAGTGCGATATCGCAATGCCTTGTGCTACTCAGAACGAGGTGGACGAAAACGACGCCAAAGCGCTGGTCAAGAGCGGCTGTAAGTGTCTCTGCGAAGTTGCCAACATGCCGCTGACCTTGGAAGCCATGAAAGTAATTATCGAGAGCGGTATCCTTTACGCTCCCGGCAAAGCAGCGAACGCTGGCGGCGTAGGTTGCTCCGGTCTCGAGATGACCCAGAACAGCATGCGTATGCACTGGGCTAGTGAAGAAGTTGACCAGAAATTGCACGGCATTATGGTTAGCATCCATGACCTCTGCCGTCAGGCTTCGGAAGAGTACTATGGCAAGTCGGATAATTACGTTGGCGGCGCCAACATTGCCGGCTTCAAGAAAGTCGCTGATGCCATGATCGATCAAGGCGTCATCTAATAATAAATCGAACACATGTAATTACAACAAATATTGCAGTTGTTTCGTAGCAGCATCAATAGGAGTTAACAGACAACCCGCCGTTTTCATTCGGCGGGTTGTTTTGTTGTGCGCCCGACATGGGCGATAGCTTGGTGGCGAAAGTCCACTACACGCTTGGTAGTAGGAAGTGTTAGCCAAAGGACAGGGTGTCCACCGTGAGGTGGAATCTGAAGGGAGCCGGAGGCAAAGTCTCTCAACAAAGAAAAGACGCATGTTACAAACGTGAAGCAGGGAGTGGCCTACCTGGGATTCGTGATTTATCCCAAGTGCGTAAGCATTCATCCCAAGAAGATAAAGGCTTTCAAAGATACCATCCGTATGCTGACACCCCGGAATCATGGCATGAACGTGGAAGAAATGGTCGAGAGGCTTAAACCATCCTGAGAGGGTGGATAAACTACTTCCGTATTGCTAACTGCAAGGGGGTACTCCGTGAACTCATGGGATGGAGCGTCGGCGGCTACGAATGAAGCAGATGCGTGAATGGAAGAGCTGGAAGGCACTGCATAAGGCACTGCGACAGCGGGGCTACAGGGGAGAATTCGAGAGAATGTCCATGTCCAGATGGCGGAACTCTGCCAGTCCTCTCATCTCTATGGCTCTTCCCAATTCTTGGTTTGACGAAATTGGGCTTATCAATCTCGAAAGATACGAGGTTGGCATCTTGCATCGTTACTATGAGTGTTAACGACTGAGGTTTATCAGGAGCCGTGTACGTGGCACGTACGCACGGTTCTGTGAGAGGGACAACGCTAAGTTGATCACTTAGCGTTGCCCTACTCGATTTGCATGCTTATGGGTTTAAGCGTTTAAGCGAGTCTGTACTCTCATTCACTATTCAGGTAGTGGTTCGGGATCGGTTTCTGGCGGATATAAGTCTCCGCCAATCATCAATACGGGCAGAGACACCATCAGTTTTCCGTCTACCAGTTCCAGAATTGCTAAGAACTCGGGTGGGTTCATGTATCCTTCATCATCATAGAAGTCGTCCGACCATTTCACGAGCAGAAGAAGGTTGGCTATCAACTTGTTATTGTTATACTGAGTGATCCACAATGCTCCGTCGGTGATGTCTTTGTCGTCTTCTGCAATCGGTAGTTGTATGGGGAAATGACGGGTTTGTCTTAATGCACGTGCCCCCCCAAAGACTTCATCCAATTCGTCAACTAACTCAGCGGGCAGTTTGATGTTGTTCGGATCGACAGAGGGAAATTCATAATCTTTGCCATCTACCGATATTTTGACATTAAGGCTGTGTAATTGGCTACCATTCAGGAAGGGTGGTGAACTGAATCCATTTGCGATAGTGATGTTCGCATACAAGTGCTCAATCGGGTCTGGGTCCGGGTCTGGATCCGGGTCTGGATCCTCGGGGTACCAAGTTTCCACATGAGTCCAGTCAAGTAGGTCGACATTAGCATAATTGCCCACGATCAGGGAAACGGGTGGTTGTAATGTCGAGACGGGTGGTTGTATTGGGTCGTCCTCTTTCGCACAACCTCCAATTACCAGAATCATCGTTAGTAAAAGCAACGGCAGTACAAGTTTTGTCAGTTTCATAATAACCCTCCTCCAAATTGCTATTTTGTAGCAATAATAAAGTTATACAGGAATATAGAAACTACTGCTAATTAGATAAATATTTAAAATGAAATTGGATAATATGAAATAATTCAATAAACATTCCGTGGATAAATTCAACAGGCGCTCTACTTCGGGTTCCAATAGTTCCCACCACGCCTGCCCACCAAAAATGCCATACTAACCATGCAACAACCAAATAGAGGAGGTAGAGTCGTGACGACAGCGGAAGACCTGCAAAAAGCCATCGCCTTGGCGCAACAAGCGCTGGGCAACTATTCAGCATTTGCGTCTTCGACGCAGGATTCTGGGGCGCAAAATATGTTTGCCGGTATGGCACATGATATGGAAAGACATCTAAAGCAGCTCAATGACAGGCACAAAACTGTCGAACAGTTTCGGCACTGAGGAACGAAGCAGGGGGGCGGGGGCGGCACAATGGCGCGGGATCCTAAGAAAAAACCGCTGAGTGTGGACCAAAAGAGATATACAGAAATGGTGGAGGCGCTGGCACCCAAGCCAACATATTTGAGAAACGCTATGCTGGCCTATTTATTTGGCGGTTTGGTGTCGGTTGTCGGCCAACTGCTAACCGATTTCTACCGGCTGGCTTTTGACATGTCGCCGCAAGAAGCCGGTAATCCGGCGTCAGCCACGGTCATTTTCATTGCCTCGCTCCTAACCGGGCTGGGGGTTTTCGACAAAATTGCACGTTATGCAGGTGCGGGGCTTTCTGTACCAGTCACCGGCTTCGCGAATTCAATGGTATCTTCGGCGCTGGAATTCAAGCGTGAAGGGCTCGTTTTGGGAGTAGGCAGCAAAATGTTTATCCTGGCTGGGTCGGTTATTACCTTTGGAGTGGTGACAGCATTCATCATTGGCCTGATTTATGCAATCTTCGTGTATTGAGTCTTTAATGGAGGAAGCTTTTGCGGATGGCAGTCAAAGTCGGTAATCAAACATGGCAGCTGATGCGGGCACCCGTTGTTATTGAAACAGCCACTGTCGCCGGGCCACTGGAAGGAGAAGGGCCGCTGTTTGCAGATTATGATGGCGTTTATGCCGAACCGGTCGCCGGGGAACGTAGTTTTGAAGCTGCTGAAAAAGAGATGATGCTGAATGCCTGTTTCACAGCATTGCAGAAAGCGGGAAAGACGCCTTCCGATGTAGACATCTTTTTGGCTGGGGATTTGCTGAACCAGACGATCACTTCCGGCTTCTCAGCCTTGGAGCTTAAAATACCGTATCTGGGTCTTTATGGAGCGTGTTCGTCCTCAGCGGAGTCATTGATTGTCGCTTCGGCACTTGTCGAGGCTGGCTTCGCCCAAGTGGTGCTGGCGGCTGTCTCCAGTCATAACTCTGCTTCTGAAAGACAATACCGCTATCCGACTGAATATGGGGTGCATCGTAAGCCGACTGCACAGTGGACCGTTACCGGCGCAGGCGCGGCTTTGGTGGCAGCACCGGATGGGCCAGCCGCCAGGAAAGCCTCAGAGCAAGCCGCCAGGAAGACATCAGAGCAGACGACTGCGCCAAAAGATGGTGCTCTTCCGCACATTACCTATGTGACCATAGGGAAGGTTAATGACCTTGGAATTAAAGACCCGCTTAATATGGGGGCCGCGATGGCACCGGGCGCTGTGGATACACTAACCAGTCATTTCGCCGATACCGGGCGCGGGCCGGAGTTTTACGACTTAATTGTAACCGGGGATCTAGGTCGCTTTGGACATCAGCTGGCCGTGCGGTTGGCGGCTGAGCGGGGCGGCTTTACGTTGTCAGACAACTATCAGGATTGTGGAGTGATGATCTACGACTTTGATAAACAGGATGTCCATTCAGGTGGTAGCGGCTGTGCCTGTTCGGCCCTGGTGACTTACGGTCATCTTTATCATCGGATGTTGCGCGGTGACCTCAAACGACTCCTGCTTTGCGCGACAGGTTCGCTGCACAGTCCCACTTCTGTACAACAAGGCAATAATATTCCGGTGATCGCGCATGCCGTGAGCTTTGAGATGACACCCTAGGCGACAAAGCGTTGTGCGCTGCGACGTGCTGTTATGCGCGCCGAAGCGTCGCGATCGACCTTGATAATGAGGAGCAATTATAGTGGACTGGAAATTGTATGTAATGGCTTTTCTGGTGGGCGGCGGCATCTGCATGCTGGCGCAACTGGTGTTGGATTTCACCAAGCTGACTCCGGGCCATGTTCTGACAGGCCTTACTGTAATCGGGGGAATTCTGGGCGGACTGGGACTCTATGAGCCATTTAAAAAAATAGCTGGTGGCGGCGCTACCATGCCTATTTCCAGTTTTGGTAATGCGCTGGTGCAGGGTGCAATTTCAGAAGCCAAACGCACCGGCGTCATTGGGGTACTCACCGGCATGTTTGAGTTGACTAGTACCGGCATTACGGCTGCTATTGTATTCGGGTTTTTCACGGCTCTGATTTTTGATCCAAAAGATTGAAAGCAATAATGGCATTGCTTGGCGACGACTGGCGACGACTGGGGACGACTGTGACGTCTGGTAACGCCGAAAGGAGGCGAGACTGCATGACCGTACAGCAGGATTTGGAACAAGCTGTGGCAGCAGTGAAAATGCAACTGGGCATGTATGCCAAATTTGAGTCGGACGCTCAAGATCAAAGCACTAAGAGCATGTACAATGAGATGTCTCAGGACGTCCAACGGCACCTGGACTCTTTGAATACCAGGCTTAGTTATCTCGAAAAAAACAATCTACTTAATCAACAGGATCAGCAAAAGCCATAGGTGCGCGCATTGTCTTATGCCGGGTGACAACCCGGCTTTTTTTGTTCTGAGGAACTGCTATTTGGCAAGTTTATGGAAATAATTAAAGGTATTTCAAGTGTTAGAGAGAAATAAAAAACTTCAGGACTTTTTGACCGGACAACCGGAGGTAGCACCGGACACCGGACCGGACATCGGGCAACCGGACAGCCGGAGGAAAATTGTAGTCTGACAGCGGCCGATCGCTGCCACAGAAGGGATGATAAAATTGGCTTTAAAGCGAAAAGCAGCCAAGGCACCAAACACACCAAAAACACCGGAAGAGAACGGCGTACCCAGAGGGTTGAGGCTGGTTGGTAAAACCCTTTCCAGCCAAGTCCGGGTATCCTTTGGTATGTTGATCGTTCTTTCGCTGGTGTCTTTGTTAGTGATTATTGTTTTAGGACTGATGATCAGCGCACTGGCCAACACGATGGAAGTAGAGCGTATTCCCTTTGCACAGGAAATGGTGCGTATCGACCAATCCCTGGATGACTTCTATTCTAATGTTACTGACTATGGCTTGGGCATTTCCAGTGGATATTTCTCTGCTCAAACCACATATCAAACACTGCACTATGCCGTAGCAAGAGCATTGGAGATTACCACCAACGAAGGATTCAAGAGCATTTTGAACATCTCATTGCAGAATTTGGAACAGCTGAATGAGTTGTTGGTTACTGTGGACCTCAGTGCGCCAGATGCCGGAGCGTTGCAGATCGCTGAAATGGACGGAATTTTCGTTGAAATGACAGCTGACATTCTTCCGATTGTTGAAATGGCGTGGACCACTCTGCAAGATGATTCAAAGACTACAGTGCAGTTGACCAGATGGCTGCGTTATTCTTCATACGGCTTGGCTGCGCTAGTGTTTATTGTTGGAGTAATCGCGTCAACCTGGACCAGCAAGGCGCTGTCCTTTGTCAGTAAACAGGTTAATAGCTCTAATGAGCAAATCCGTAAGAGAGCGTTTGATGCGGCTGCTTCTGCGGAAGAAGTAGCTTCTTCGGCGGATCAAATCACGCATGCCATGGAGGAAGTAGCCGCTTCAGTGGAGCAGGTAACTGTCGGCAGCGGGCAGTCGGCTTCCGCCACTCAGGAAATCTCCAATATGATGTCGCGCATTCACCAAATGGTTCAGCAGATCGCGTCTGGCGCCGACCGGACCCTGCGTGAGTTTAGCGTTTTTTCGGAACGTGTTGCCAAAACTGAAGAAGTGGCTTCTCGCGGTCAGGTTATGGCGGAAGCAACAGACGTCGCCATTAAGGCGGCCTTTGAATCCGAACAGGGTGCCAGCGCCGGTTTGCAGCGACTTAACGAAGAAGTACTCCGTATCAACGAAATCCTGACATTCATCAAGAATATCAGTACGCAAACCGAGTTGTTGGCGCTAAATGCTTCTATCGAAGCCGCCCGTGCCAAAGAACATGGACGGGGATTCGCGGTTGTTGCGGACGAGATTAAAAAGCTCTCTAACCAAAGCAGTCAGTATACGCAACAAATCTCTGAAATCATTGATCATATCAACCAAGTTCATGAGCAGATTGTGGCTGAATTTGGTCAAAACCTCGCCTCATCGCAAGTGGTTGTGCAGCAGGCCTCTTCACTGAAGGATGGTTTCATTGAATTTGCCAATGGCCTCAGAAAGATGAAAGCCAATATGATTCAGTTGGTTGAAATCGCGAAGGGGCAATACGATACGACGAAGGATTCCTCCCTCTTGGCCGACCGCGTGCTGGCTTCTACCGAGCAAATCGCAGCCCAGGTTGAGCAAGTGAGCGCGGCCATGGAAGAACTGGGTGCTACAGTTCAAGAGGTTCTGGCGGCTTCTGAGGAAATGCGCGCCAACGCGGTGACACAGGTGGAATCAGCTACCGAACTGAATACCATCACTGACAGCGTGGCAGAAGAAATCAAGCGGTTAGTCTGATAATCTAAACCAGGCGATAAAGCATCCATAAGGTACCACACGCAAAAATCAGCAAAAAAAGAATTAATCCTGAAACTTATTAGTAAGCAGCCCGGTCTTAGAGGATAATGAAGACCGGGTTGTTTTTATGAACACGAACTGTTGTTTTGTCAGGAGCTTTTTTCGCAGCATTAAAAAGGATTTTCTCCGCAGATCAAGAACTTAAACATGCAGATTTTGATCCGCGGAGCGCAATGGAGCGCATCGCAATGGAGCGCAATGGAGCGCAATCCACAAATTGTAAAGAAGGAAGAAGGTACGCATCATGAGAGCATTTGTCACTGGCATGATGACTCCATATGGCCTTTTTACAGTCAGGCGCCTGGCGGAGCTGGGCTATGAAGTCACAGCCGCCGGGTGCAGTGGCTGGGATTATGCCATGTATTCCAAGGGCGTCAAAAAACGTTTGAAGTTTCCTTCAGCGCGTTATGAGCCGATTCGTTATGCTGATGCCGTTATTAATGAGTTAAAAAATGGTAATTATGATATCTATGTGCCTACTTTCGAGGATGGCTTTGTCATGTCATATTTTCGCGATGAAATTGCCAAATACACCAAGACATTACTGATGCCATTCAAAGACATTATGACGGCGCACGACAAAGGTGTTATGCGGGACATTGCCACGAAAATCGGTGTCAGCGTACCGAATCCGACCTATGTTCCTAAGACCATGGAAGAAGCGCTCGCGATCCTGGCGAAGATTGACTATCCCGTTGTTTTGAAACAACGGCGTGCCTGTGGAGCTCATGGGCAGCAGATCGTGCAGGATCCTCAAAAACTAATCCCACTTTATCGTAGTATTGTCGAGGAGTACCATTTAACCGATCAGGAGTTACCGATTATCCAGCGTTTCGTCAATGGGCCGCAGATTTGCACAGTCGGTTTGGCCTATAAGGGGGAACTGGTGGGACAAGTGGCTTTTAAATCGCTCAGGACACAGCCCCGCGACGGCGGCACTACCGCACTCAAAGAGATTGTCGACAGTCCACTGGCATTTCGTTACGATGCCGCTTTGGTAAAGAAGCTGAACTGGTCTGGCTTTTTCTGCAGCGATTATTTGACCGATGAGACGGGGGACCTGAACTTTATTGACTGCAATCCCAGAATGGCCCCGGGGATTATTCTCGGCTATAACGGCGGGATTGACATGCTGTCCGCTTATGTGGATCTGGCGCTAGGGAAAGAAGTCGGACCACTCACGCCGCCGAAAGCGGGCACGCTGGGACGGATGCAATTCCTTGATTTGGGTTGGCTGCTCGATTCATTGATGGATAAGAGTTATACTTTCTCCATGAAGGTTAATGCCTGGAAAGAGTGGCGAGACCACCGCGGTCAAAAAATTAAGGATGACGTGCTTTCTTGGAGCGATGTCAAACCGGGTTTGATGCTCTACTGGTTCATCATTACCAGGCTTGGCCCCTTGCTTTCTCCGCACCAGGGTGAAGTCTTTCTTGAGAATTCACTGTTTGACGAAGCCCGCTTTTACGCTCAATTAGCCGAAATTCCCGTGAAACAAGCTGCAGCGGCTTCGGTATAGTCAAAGTTAGAGACGAAAGTATTTTGGATGGCAGAATCCGGTTTTTGCTGTTGGCAGAAACCGGATTACCTTTGCCAAAATGGTTTGAAAGACAAAGTAATAATCGAATGGATAGCATAATGCGCGCATTAGCATAGCTCAATACTTTTCACAGATGTGATGGTCGCTCGTTCTATCCTCGTAACACTCATAATAATAATGAGCAAACGGCGCAAAGTAATATGGCATTAGAGAGATATGAGACGAATAGATGAAGGATGTGTTGTCAGTGCAGGAGGCACCTGCAACGAAGGCGAAAGACGACAAAATGAGGGACTTGTTCGAACAGGTTGCTCCCTCCTATGATTCGGTTACCGCGATAGTCAGCTTGGGCATGGACCGGCGCTGGAGAAAAAAGGCGGTCGGCTACTTGGCTAAGATGATGGGGCAACCGCGACAGGGACCGCGATCGAAACCGCAACAGGAACCGCGCGAAATTCTGGATGCCTGTTGTGGCACAGGTGAACTGACTTTTCTGTTGGCGGGCGCATTCCCAGAGGCAGCGCTGACCGGGATTGACTTTTCGGACGCCATGATTATGAGGGCCAAACACAAAATGCTACGCGCTGGGGAAAAGAGGGGAGTGCAACCCGCGCGTATTAAGTTTCTACAGGCAGACATGAATGGCCTGCCATTTGCCGATCGGCGCTTTGATCTAGTTACGGTGGCATTCGGATTGCGCAATAGTGTTTGTTGTCAGCAGAGTCTGGCGGAGCTCAGACGTGTTTTAAGACCAGGTGGCGTATTATCCGTATTGGATTGCGTAACTCCCCGACGCAGTTTGGCCAACAGCATTTGTCGCTGCTATTATCACAACTGGGTGCCGTTTGTCGGGAGCCTGGTGCGTAGCCGGCATCAATATGCCCATTTGCCCGATTCTATCGAAAAGTTTGGCGATCCGGACGACGTCACGAGATTGCTGCGCGAAACCGGGTTCGCAGACGTAGCCCTGCAGCCAATTTTCCGTGACATCATCTGCCATTTCATCGCTACCTGAGCTATCCATGGGGGACAGTCCTATTCGGATCAAAATGACCCCATTGGGAACTGCCCCCAAAGGATCGCACCAGGCTCAAATAAAAAAACTGTCCGATGAAGGACAGTTTTTGTGCTTGATCGGATGGGTTGGTTTTAGCGGCGGTTGCGATCAAAGCAGTCGCGGCAGTAAACCGGACGGTCTGAACTCGGGCGGAACGGGACTTCGGTCTCTACGCCACAAGCGGCGCAGGTTGCCGGGAACATTTCACGGCGACCACCGCTGTTGCGGTTACCCATTCTCGAGTTCCCCTGTGCTTTACGAGCGGCTCTGCAAGCCGGGCAGCGACCGGGTTCGTTGGTGAAGCCCTTTTGTGCGTAGAAATCTTGCTCGGAAGCAGTGAATACGAACTCGGCACCACAATCGCGACAGGTAAGGGTTTTGTCAGAATACATCGTTCGACCTCCTCAACTTTGCTCATTTGTAGGCAGTTTAGCTCCAACCCGCATCCTTTTTGAGAGGGCCAAACGATCCTATTTGAGCTCCATCCCTATTTTACTACTATTGGTTGCGGAACAATAGACATTTTTGCACATTTTAAAAAAGAAATTTTCGTGACCAGCTACCTCCTATTGCAAAATACCAGATAAACCCTTAAAATAGGGATGTAAAGCTAAAATTCCCTTAGGAGCAAGAATCAATTTTAGCCTATTCTTTCTCCACAGGGTCAACTTTATTCAGACCTGAGGCCAAGGCACTGCCTGAAGCAAAGGTATTCAGCGCAATCTGTCCGCCAAGGCCTATCTATTAAGATAGGTCTTTTTTTTGGAGGTGATTCTTGATATGGCAGAGAGCCGGATTGGGGTAATTGCAGTCGTAATCGAAAACCCCGGGGCAGTGCAGGAACAACTCAATCACTACATCAGCGCAGCTGGGCATTTCATCATTGGCCGCATGGGGGTTCCCCACCGTGAAAACAACGCGTCCGTTTTGGCATTGCTCGTTGATGGAACAACCGATGCCATTAACTCGCTCACCGGGCAGCTAGGTTCATTGCCCGGAGTAAGCGTTAGATCGGCTTTGACTAAAGAAAGATAAAATGATAAATAGGGAGGTAATTATTATGCGCAAAAACTCATCTCTTATTGCCGTGCTCATGCTTGTATTAATGATAGCTGTAATCGCAGCAGGTTCCGGTAATTTCGGCCAAGCTGCCGAGCCAATTAACATCAATATCATGGCCTTGTCCGGCACAACTGGTTTATCAATGGTGAAAATGTTCGAGGACAATCCAGTGCTAAGCACTGGCGTAAATGTTACTTATTCAATTGTCAGCAATCCGCAACAGATGACCGCCAAAATCATCTCAGGAGAAGCTGACATCGCTGCCGTACCTACCAATACTGCTGCTTTATTGTATAATAAGGGTATTGCCATTAAAATTGGTGCGATCACAAACTGGGGCGTTACTTATCTGGCCGGCCGGGATTTATCAGTGAAGAAATGGACGGACTTGAAAGGGAAAACCATTGCCGTTACTGGAAAAGGTGCAACTCCCGATATCCTGTTTCGTCGTTTCCTGAAGGCCAACGGGCTGGATCCTGAACGTGACGTTAAGCTGGAATACTACCCGACACCAGCTGAGCTCGCCCAGCTGGTCATTGCGGAAAAAACCGATTTGGCTGTTATTCCTGAACCCTGGGTTACTGAAGTGATGTTGCGGTCTCCCTCCGCACGCGTGTTGCTCGATTTCCAAGAGGAGTGGAAACGTCTCGAAAATAGAAAGGAATCCTATCCCCAGAGTTGCCTGGTAGTCAGCACCAAATTGTATCAAGAGCACCCCGAGGCAGTCAAAACTTTCTTGCAGCAAGCTGGATTGGCCAGCGACTGGGTTAACGACAACCGGGCACAGGCCGGCATCCTGGCCGAAAAATTCGTCAAGATTTCAGCCAATGCCGCCACCGATGCCATCCCGCGCTGCAATTTCCGTTTCGCGATTGCCAGCTCGGTCAAAAACGAGGTAGACTATTTTCTAAATAGCCTGTTCGAGTTTGATCCGGAGTTTTTGGGAGGAAAGCTGCCTGATGCCGCGTTCTATTTGCCGCAATAAGCATAACAAGAATAATAAGCGCAACAAGTTTATTACTGTCGCATTTTCCCTTGCATTAGTGTTTGCTGTTTGGGCTATCGCAGCCCGCCTGGTCGGGAAGGATATCCTTCTTCCCGGCCCGGTGACGTCATTCCGCGCTTTGGCCGGCATGATGCGCCAGCCGCAGTTTTGGTCCAATTATTGGACCTCTTTTCTGCGGGGACTGACCGGCTTTGGCATAGCTTTCGTTTCTGGCACCTTTATGGGGATGTTAACCGGCTTGAACGCTTCTGTGGGAGCGCTTTTCAGGCCGGTTCTTGCTGCTATCAGGAGCACTCCTTCGATGTCTTTTATTCTGCTGGCACTAATCTGGTTTCGATCTGAAACGGTGGTGCTGTTCGTTACATTTATGGTTGTTTTTCCGATCGTTGCGCAAAATGTGGCGGAAGGAACCGCCCAGATCGACCGCGACTTAATCGATATGGCTGGTGTTTATAAGGTTTCTTCCTGGCGGGTCTTGTGGGAAATCCGCGTCCCGGCGATGCTGCCCTACTTAGCTGCCGCTGCCGCCACTGGCATCGGATTGACCTGGAAAGTACTGATTTCTGCAGAAGTGCTGGCCAGCCCTGTCTTGGGCATTGGAGCACAAATGGATCGCGCGCGTGTGTTTCTGAATACTCCGGAAGTATTTGCCTGGACCGCGGTTGTTGTGATCACAGGCTTTCTGTTTGACTGGGTACTTGATACGGTAGTCCGCAAAAAACTGTTTTTCTGGAAATGAGGGTCCACCTTTGGAATTTACCATTGATCATCTTAAAAAAGCTTTCGGTGCCGTGCGCGTGTTCGATGATTTCTCGCTGGCAGTGCCCAGTAACGAAATCACGGCCATCCTTGGTCCCTCCGGATGTGGGAAAACCACTCTGTTGTCGCTGATTGCCGGCGTGCTCAGCCCTGATTCGGGAACGCTGCAAGGGATCCAAGGTAAGGAACTGAGCTATCTTTTTCAGGATGCACGCCTGATCCCATGGAAGACAGTTGCGCAAAATATCGCCTTTGTTTTGCAGGAACGCCTGCCATCCGCCCAAATCGACGCTCACGTCGCCTATTATCTTGATCAAATGGGACTATCCGAATTAGGTTCACAATACCCGCATCGCATCAGCGGTGGGCAGCGCCAGAGAGCCGCGATGGCGCGAGCACTGGCCTTTCCCTCGCGCATTCTGCTGATGGATGAACCGTTTAAATCCCTTGATTTGGGTTTGAAGCTGGATCTGCTTGCTTCATTCGTTAACAGCTGGGAAAAGGAACCGCGGACTGTCCTTTTGGTGACGCACGATGTCAAAGAGGCTATTATGCTGGCAGATACAATTCATGTTTTTACGAACAAGCCAGCCGTTATCAAAGCCAGCCATCGCATTGCCGTGCCACGCCATCAACGACAGGATGATCTTAATCTGTTGGTAGCGGAGAAGCAAATCATTGATGAACTCACCGGCGGGTGAGGCGGATTGGGGCAGGGATCAATCATCTTTTCGAGAATTTGACACAAAGAACAACAGCGCGAAGGAGAAGGGGGTAAGGGGTTGGTTATGCATTCTCGGCCAAAATGGTTCTTTTACATTATCAAGCCGATGCTGAATGCTGTACTCCGGATTTTGTTCAACATCAGGGTTGAGGGTTGGGAAAACCTGCCTAAAAAACCCTATATTATGGTATCGAATCACTTGAGTTGGATCGATCCGATCGTGTATCTTGGGCTATGGTCGATCGCCCCGAAGCTGGTTTTTATTGCTAATGCGGCTACCTCGGTTAAGAATCCCATGGCCCGTTTTTTTATTGGTTTGGCAGACCATCCGTTAGTACCATTTGACAAACGGGATCGCCGGTCACGTCTGAATGCCTTACGTAGTATGCTCCGTCAGGCCCAAGCGGGACGGAACGTCTGCTTCTTTCCAGAAGGACGTATTGGAATGGAAGGCAAGATGTGTCCCTTTCATTCTGGCGCTTTCGCCTTATCCAAAAAACTAGAGCGCATGGTTGTTCCGGTTGGTCTCGCTGGTACGAACAGCCTATACTGGCGTAAACCGATTAGGATCAGCATTGGTAGTCCAATAACGCCACAAGCCGATGAGACGATCGACCAAATGACGATTAGAGCGCACGCAGTGATGCGCAGTCTCATTCCGCCTTATCCTGGAGATTTGCCAGAACCGCGTCGGCTGCAATCACTTGCCACATTGTTTGGTGTCGAGCATCATCCCTTTGTCTTTGACGGCAAACAGGCTTTATACAAAGAAGGCGATCCGGACGGCTACGACCCACTCAGAGAGGAAAGCGGTTTGAACTAACAGCAGTTTGGCCGCAGAAATGGTGGGGAATTTTTGTGGAACTTTTTTCTACCTTGGACGGTCAAAAAGAAAAGGGTCTCATGTCGGCGATTAATGTGATCGTCGCGCCGGATTCGTTTAAAGGCAGCCTGCGCTCAACGGAGGCAGCCCGCGCTATTAAAGAAGGGATTCTGGCAGCCGCCGAACGCCGCGGGGTTGAGGCACATATCCGTACAGTGCCGATGGCTGACGGTGGGGAAGGTACGGTTGACGCAATCTTGTCCGCGTTCGGGGGTCGCCGCTTGTCCCTTAAAGTCATGGATCCATTGGGTCGCAAAATTGATTCTTTTTTCGGATTATTGGCGGATCAGGATCGGACGGCAGTCATTGAACTGGCTGCTGCTTCCGGGTTAAATCTGATCCGAGCCGAGGAAAGAAATCCTTTGCTGACTACTACTTATGGAACCGGCGAGTTAATTCGTGCGGCGCTGGACGAAGGCAGTCGCAAGATCATTATTGGAATTGGTGGTAGCGCTACCAGTGACGGTGGAGCCGGTATGGCTCAGGCTTTAGGTGCGCGGCTACTTGATTCTGGCGGACAGGAGATCCGCCTGGGGGGAGGTGCGCTAGGCCGCCTGGCAAGAATTGATCTCACGGGGTTGGATCCTGGAATTAAACTCGCCAGAGTAATTGTGGCATCCGACGTCCGCAACGTGTTGTATGGTCCGGATGGGGCTGCGGCGGTTTATGGGCCGCAAAAGGGTGCCAGTCCGGAAATGGTGGCTACTCTCGACCGCAACTTAAAGCACTTCGCCGATGTCGTTGAGCATGATTTGGGCATCAAGGTCGCCGATCTCCCGGGTGCGGGAGCAGCCGGTGGTGCTGGTGCCGGATTGGTGGCGCTCCTAGGCGCTGAACTGCAGTCCGGAATCGACATCATCATGGACCTCGCACAACTAGACGCAATGCTACCAGATGCGGATTTACTGATTACCGGCGAAGGGGCCACCGACTTTCAGACTGCTTACGGCAAAGTGCCTTTTGGTTTGGCGCAGGCTGCCAAGCCTTATGGCGTACCAGTCTTTTGTATTTCCGGCAGTCTGGGAAAAGAATATCAGACTCTATACGATCATGGCATTACGGCGTTTTTTAGTATTATCAACCGTCCGATGACGCTAGAAGAAGCTATGCAACACGCCTCTGCCCTGCTCACAGCTGCGGCTGAGAATGCCTGCGGAGCTTTTCTGGCGCGGAAGTACGCGAAGAAATAAACCATGGATCACGATTATGGAG